>ERZ795053.1289-NODE-1289-length-32032-cov-5.856209_pt1 | contig 32032 bp, 22 predicted proteins | sample MGYA00375137_ERZ795053 | MGnify/ENA primary metagenome ERZ795053 (study PRJEB30182, sample SAMN05720284) | activated sludge metagenome | isolation source: Anaerobic digester | place: Hong Kong | collected 2014-12-17 ...
GGTCGGCGTCGGTGAAGCCGAGGTCCTTGTTGAGCCCGTGGCGCACGTTGTCGCCGTCGAGCAGGTAGGTGTGGCGCCCCATCTGGTGGAGCTTCTGCTCGACGATGTTGGCGACGGTGCTCTTGCCGGCGCCCGACAGCCCGGTGAACCACAGGAGCGACGGGCGTTGGCCGTTGAGGTCGGCCCGGGCACCCTTGTGGACCTCGACCGCCTGCCAGTGCACGTTGTCGGCGCGACGCAGGGCGAAGTGCAACAGCCCGGCGGCGACGGTCGCGTTGGTGAACTTGTCGATGAGGACGAAGCCCCCCATGTCGCGGTTGTCGACGTAGGGGTCGAAGGGGATGGGCCGGTCGAGGTTGAGGTTGCACACCCCGATGGCGTTGAGCTCGAGGGTGCGCGCCGCCGTGTGCTCGAGGGTGTTGACGTTCACCTGGTACTTCGGCTGGGCCACGGTGGCGGTGACGGTGCGGGTGCCGAGCTTCAGCAGGTAGGGACGGCCGGGGAGCATCTCCTCCTCGGACATCCACACCAGGTGGCACTCGAACTGGTCGGCCACCTGGGGCGGGGCGTCGGCGGCGGCGAGCACGTCGCCGCGCGAGACGTCGACCTCGTCGGCGAGGCAGACCGTGACCGACTGGCCGGCCACGGCCACGTCGAGGTCGCCGTCCATGGTGACGATGCGCGCCACGGTGGACTCCCGGCCGCTCGGCACCACCCGCACCCGGTCGCCGGGGCGGAGCGAGCCGCCCACGATCTCGCCGGAGAACCCCCGGAAGTCCAGGTTCGGCCGGTTGACCCACTGGACGGGCATGCGGAAGGGCTTGGCCTCGGTGTCGTCGTGGACCTCGACCGTCTCGAGGAACCCGATGAGCGTGGGGCCGTGGTACCAGGGCGTGTTGGGCGACGGCTCGGTGATGTTGTCGCCCTTGAGCGCCGAGAGCGGGATGCACGTGACGTGCTCGAGCCCGATCTCGGCGGCGAACGCCCGGTAGTCGGCCTCGATGGCGTCGAAGGTGTCCTGCGAGTAGTCGACCAGGTCGAGCTTGTTGATGGCCACCACCACGTGGCGGATGCCGAGCAGCGACACGAGGTACGAGTGGCGCCGGGTCTGGGTGAGCACCCCGTGGCGGGCGTCGATCAAGATGACCGCCACCTCGGCGGTGGACGCCCCGGTGACCATGTTGCGGGTGTACTGCTCGTGGCCGGGGGTGTCGGCGACGATGAACTTGCGCTGCTCGGTGGAGAAGAACCGGTAGGCCACGTCGATGGTGATGCCCTGCTCGCGCTCGGCGGCCAGGCCGTCGACGAGGAGGGCGAAGTCGAGCTCGCCGCCCTGGGTGCCGACCTTCTTCGAATCCGACTCGAGGGCGGCGAGGTGGTCCTCGAACACCAGCTTCGAGTCGTAGAGGAGCCGACCGATCAGCGTGGACTTGCCGTCGTCGACCGAGCCGCAGGTGATGAACCGCAGCAGCGACTTGTGCTCGTGCTGCTCGAGGTAGCCCTCGATGTCGGTGGCGAGGAGGTCGTTCTGGGCGTGGGCCATCAGAAGTACCCCTCCTGCTTCTTCTTCTCCATCGACGCCGAGGAGTCGTGGTCGATCACCCGGCCCTGGCGCTCGGAGCTGGTGGTCAGGAGCATCTCCTGCACCACGGCCTCGAGCGTGTCGGCGTCGCTCTCGATGGCGCCGGTGAGCGGGTAGCAGCCGAGCGTGCGGAAGCGCACCGAGCGCACGGTGATCTCCTCGGGCTGCACGGGCATGCGGTCGTCGTCGACCATGATCAGCGTGCCGTCGCGCTCCACCACCGGGCGGGGGGCGGCGAAGTACAGCGGCACGATCGGGATCTGCTCGCGGCGGATGTACTGCCACACGTCGAGCTCGGTCCAGTTCGACAGCGGGAACACGCGCACGCTCTCCCCCGGCTGCTTTCGGGCGTTGTAGAGGCGCCACAGCTCGGGACGCTGGGCCTTGGGGTCCCAGCGGTGCTGCGCTGAGCGGATCGAGAACACCCGCTCCTTGGCCCGCGACTTCTCCTCGTCGCGCCGCGCCCCGCCGAAGGCCAGGTCGAAGCCGTGCCCGTCGAGCGCCTGCTTGAGGCCCTCGGTCTTCCAGACGTCGGTGTGCATCGCCGAGCCGTGGTCGAACGGGTTGATGCCCCGCGCCACCGCGTCGGGGTTGCGGTGGACGAGCAGCTCCATGCCCAGCTCGGCGGCCATGCGGTCGCGGAACTCGTACATGGCCTGGAACTTCCACGTGGTGTCCACGTGCAGCAGCGGGAACGGCGGGATGGAGGGGTAGAACGCCTTCACCGCCAGGCGGAGCATGACGGCGCTGTCCTTGCCCACCGAGTACAGCATCACCGGCTTCTCGGCCTCGCTGACGGCTTCACGGAAGATCTGGATGCTCTCGGCCTCGAGGCGCTGCAGGTGGGTGAGCGTGGTCATGGGGCTCCGGTCGGGCGGCGATCGGCGTCGCTGAGGTCTACCAGCATGGTCGGTCGGAGGGAACCGGACGTCCAGGAGGGTCATCGGCCGCGACCGCCGGCCCTGGAGCGTTCGGGGCGCCTTCAGCCGAGCAGCGCCACCCCGTCGACCTCGACGGCCTCGCCCACGAGGCCGTCGCGCTCGATCGCATCGGCCAGCGCGTCGAGCCCGGTGCCGGTGGCCACCACCCGCCGGCCGTCGGGCGCGTCGGCGATGACCAGCACCGTCCGGCTCCCGTCGCGCTCGGGACGGACGGTGGCCGCGGCCACGGTGGCCGGGCCGCGGTGGTCTGCGGTGGTCGGCACCGCGGGGGTGGCCCGGGCGGCGGCGGCGCCGAGGTCGGCCACGAAGGGCTCGGGCGCGTCGGGGTCGGTGCCGTAGACGGCGAGGCCGGGCTTGTGCACGAACCCGCTGACCGTCGTCACCAGCCCGGTCGTGCCGGGCTCGGCGCGCAGGCGCTCGACCATGGCCGCGGTCGACTGCAGCACCACGTTGTTCCACGGGCCGCCGGCGAAGGCCATCCCGCCCGTGATGGTGGGCGGGCGGGCCGGGTCGTCGGGGAGGCCGAGCGCCGCCTGCACCATCGACACGGCGACCGGGAAGCAGCTGTACACCTCGGCGTGGTCGACCTCGTGGAGCGGGCGGCCGAGGTGGGCGCAGGCGGCCTCGCCCAGCACGGCCATCGCCGGCCAGGCCCCGAGCAGGCGACGGGCGGCGACCGGCACGGCGGTGCCCGAGTGCAGGGCCACCGCCGGCACCACGAGGCGATCGGTGGCGAGCCCCAGACGTCGGGCCAGCGCGAGCGAGGTCACGAGGATGGCTGAGGCCTGGTCGACGTGGAGCTGGCTGCAGAGCCACTTCGTGTACGGCAAGGCGATGAGGCGGTTCTCGTCGCTCGGCTCGCGGAGCCAGGCCGCGCTCCGAGACGTGGGGAAGGCGGCGTGGGGGTTGGTGGCGGCCACGTCGCTCATGGCCGACCAGGTGGCCGCGATCCGGTCCCGCCGCTCGCCCGGGGCATGGCCGGCCGCCGCCCGGAAGGCATCGTCGAGCAGCGCGTACACGGTGGGCGGGTCGTACAGGCCGGCCGCGATCTCGGCGTCGGTGACGATCTCGGCCACGTCGGGCGACCGGGCGTCGTCGGGCTCACCGTCGAAGGTCGGATCGTCCAGCTCGACGCCCGCCCGCTTCGCGGCGTGCGTCCGGGCGGCCGCCTCGCCGCCGACGACCAGCACGGCATCGGTCTCGCCTCGACCGATGCGCTCGCACGCGTCGTCGAGCAGGCCCTGCTGGGGGATGCCGGCCTGGTGGAGGGTGCGCCCGATGGGCCCGCAGCCGAGGCGCCGACCGATCTCGGCGCCCGGATCGGTGTGGCTCCAGCTGCCGCCCGGCATCGAGATCCGCCCGATCGCCGCCACGAGCTCGTCGGCCCGACCGCCGGCATCGGCGATCGCGGCGCGAGCAGCCGTCGTCATCAGGCCGATCGCGTCGTCCCCGCGGAGCGGGTCGTCCCGGTCGCCCTCCGCCCTCGCGGCACCGACCACGACCGGCGCACGGGGCGCGCGTGCCGAGCGCCGGTCCCAGGCGGCCGTCACGCCGTGGCCCGCGCCGCGATGGTCCGCCCGATCGCCTCGAGCTGCTCGCTCGCCCCGCCGAGGCGCAGCTCGAGCTGCTTCGCCCAGAGGAAGTACCGGTGGATGGGGTAGTCGAGGTCGATGGAGATGCCGCCGTGCAGGTGCAGGGCGGCATGGCCCACCCGTCGCCCGCCCCAGGCCGCCCAGTGCTTGGCGATGGCCACCTCCCGGGTGGCGGGCTCCCCGCCGGCGACCGCGCTTGCGGCCAGCATCCAGGTGAGCCGCATGGCCTCGACGTCGACGTACCCGTCAGCCGCCCGGTGGCCCACGGCCTGGAACGAGCCGATCGGCCGACCGAACTGCTGGCGCTCGGTGACGTAGGCGGCCGTGCGCTCGAGGCTCGCGGCGGCCACCCCTGCGGCCAGGGCGCACAGCGCCACGGTGGCGAGGTCGACGATCCGGTCGACCGCCCGCTCGCCTGCGAGCTCCTCGGCCGGGACGCCGTCGAGGTGCACGAGGGCCTGGAGCTCCCCGCTGAACGTGTCCTGGCGCTCGATCGTGGCGCCCTCGGCGTCGGCGGCCACGACGAAGGCGCGGCGCTCGCCGTCCGCGTCGCGGGCCGTGACCACGAGCGCATCGGCCAGGTGGGCGGCCACCACCGCGTGCTTGGTGCCGGTGAGCCGCCAGCCATCGCCCGCTGGCTCGGCGCGAAGCTGGGGCTCGCGGGCACCCGTGCCCAGCTCCTCGATCGCCAGCGCCAGCACCCGATCGCCGGCCGCGACCCCGGCGAGCCAACGATCGACCTGGTCGTCGGTGCCGACCTCGCCGATGGCCAGCGCGGCGACCGACGTGGACCAGAGCGGGACGGCGGCCACCGCCCGGCCCGCCTCCTCGAGCAGCACGCAGACCTCCACCAGGCCCTCCCCTGCGCCGCCGGCCCGCTCGGGCACGGCGAGGCCGAGGAGGTCGGCCCTCGCCAGCGCCTCCCAGGCGCCGCGGTGGAAGCGGTCGTCGGTGCGCTCGACCTCGCGCAGCACCTCGGGCGCGCAGGTGTCGGTGAGGAGCTGGGCCGCCGCTTCGCGAACGGCGAGCTGGGCATCGGTGAGCGAGAGGTCCACGGTGGCTCCTTCAGCGCGGCGACGGCGGGAGGCCGAGGCCGAAGAGGGCGATCAGGTCGCGCTGCAGCTCGTTGGTGCCGCCGCCGAACGTGAGCACGTGGAGGCTCCGCAGCAAGGTGCCAACCCGGTCGCGCAGCACGGCACCCGGCGAGCCGTCGCGCACCGGGCCGGCGGGGCCGAGCACCTCGAGGAGCCGTCCGAGGCCCTCCATGTAGAGCTCGGTGCCGTGCACCTTCACCGCCGATGCCGCGGCCGGGTCGAGCGAGGCGCCCTGCTCGGCGTTCCACGCCACCTGCCAGTTCAGGAGGCGCAGCACCTCGAGGCGGGCGTCGACCCAGGCGAGGTCGTGCTGCACCCGGGGCTCGTCGAGCAGGCACCCGCCACCGGGCGTCGGCTGGGCCGCCGCCCACGCCATCGTCTCGTCGAACGCCCGCTCGAGGATGCCCGACGAGCAGATGGTGACCCGCTCGTGGTTGAGCTGCTCCATGATGATCGGCCAGCCCTGGCCCGGCGCCCCCACCGTGTTGGCCACCGGGACCCGGACGCTCTCGTAGAACGTGTAGTTGGTGTTGAAGTTCCCGAAGTTGTCGATCGGCGTGACGCTGAACCCCGGTACGTCGGTGGGGACGATGATCAGCGAGATGCCCCGGTGGCGGGGGGCGTCGGGGTCGGTGCGCACGGCGAGCCAGATGTAGTCGGCATCGGTGGCGAGCGAGGTGAAGATCTTCTGGCCGTCGATGATCCACTCGTCGCCGTCGCGCACCGCCCGGCTCCGCAGCGCGGCCAGGTCGGTGCCGGCGTCGGGCTCGGTGTAGCCGATCGAGAAGTGGCAGTCGCCGCCCAGGATCTTCGGCAGGAAGGTGGCCTTCTGCTCGTCGGAGCCGTGGGCCATGAGCGCGGGGGCCACCGAGTTGAGCGTCAGCATCGGGACCGGAGCGCCGGCCCGCATCGACTCGTCGTAGAAGATGAACTGGTCGACGAACCCCCGGCCCTGCCCGCCGTACTCCTTCGGCCAGCCGATGCCGAGCCAGCCGTCGGCCGCCATCTGCCGGGCGATGCGCCGGGCGAGCGGCCCCACGCCCTCGCTGCGGCTGAGCTCCTGCTGCACGTCGGGCGTGAGCAGGTCCGCGTAGTAGGCGCGCAGCTCGTCGCGCAGCGCCCGCTGGTCGGCGTCGAGTCCCAGGTGCATACGGCCCCGCACCGTACCGAGGCCCAGGCCCCGGCGCCTCCGCCCGCCCGTCCCGCGTCGCCCCGGGTCGGTGTGCACATCTCCTCACCCCATGCGCAAACGTGCACACCCACCGACCCGAACCCGCCACCGCCCGTCCCGCCGACGGGGTCGGTGTGCACCTCTCCTCACCCCATGCGCAAACGTGCACACCCACGGCCCGGCCCGGCCCGGACGATCGCTTCGTTGTCAGAGGCGCGTGGGACCCTGGCGGCCATGACCGCTGACGCCCGGCTCGCACCCCTCGCCGCCCGGCAGCACGGCGCGTTCACGGTCGCCCAGGCGGGCGCCGCCGGGTTCAGCCGTGCCCAGATCGAGCACCGCGTGCGGATGGGGACGTGGACCCGGCTGGCGCGCGGCGTGCTCGGCATCGCCGGGCTGCCCCCGACCTGGCGGCGATCGGCGGTGGTCCCCCTCCTCGCCCGGCCGGCCGCCGTCCTCGCCGAGCGCTCCGCCGGGCAGGTGCACGAGCTGGTCGATGCACCGCTCCTGCGCCCGTCGATCGCCGTTCCCGCCGGCTCCTCCACCCGGGTACCCGGCGCCGGCATCGTCCATCGCTGGACGATCGACCCCACCGAGGTCACCACCAAGGACGGCCTCCGCGTCACCAGCGTGGCGCGCACCGTCGCCGACCTGGCCGGGGTGCTGCCCCGGTCGCGGATCGCGCCGACCGTCGACACGGCCATCCACGGTCGAGGGGCCACGCCCGTCGGCATCGACCTGGCCATCGCCTCGTCCTCGCACCTGACCGCGGCCGAGCGCGACGCGGTCCTCGCGGCCACCGCCGCCTGGCAGGGGATCCGTCCGGGGAGCCCAGGCGAGGTGCGGTTGCTGCGGCAGCTGGCCGAGTGGGGCATCCCCGACCCGGTCAAGCAGGTGCCGATCGTCGACGGCGCGGGAGAGACGGTCGCTCGGGCCGATGTGGGATGGCCGGCGGCCCGGTTCGGGCTCGAGTACGACACCGACGACCACCACGGCCCCCGCCGCTGGGCATCCGACGAAGCCCGCCATCGAGCGATCGCCGCCACCGGCTGGGCGATCCTCCACGTCGCCGGTCGCGACCTGCTCCCGAGCGCCGACCTCCGCCGGCGCGTCGAGCGCCACCTCGGCCGGCGAACGGCCTGACCGCCCGTCCCGCTCGCGGGTCGGTGTGCACTTCTCCTCACCCCATGCGCAAACGTGCACACCCACGGGCCCCGACCCCCCGACCGCCGTCCCGCTCGCGGGTCGGTGTGCACTTCTCCTCACCCCATGCGCAAACGTGCACACCCACGGGCCCCGACCCCGGCCCGGGGGCCCGGGGGTCGGGGCGGTCGTAGGGTGGGAGGGCATGAGCCTCGCCACCGACTGGGTCGCCCTCTACCGGGACCTCCACCGCCACCCGGAGCTCGGGTTCGAGGAGCGGCGCACGGCGGGCCTGGTGGCCGAGCACCTGGGCGCCGCCGGGTTCGAGGTCGAGGAGGGCGTCGGGACCACCGGCGTGGTGGGCGTGCTGCGCAACGGCGAGGGCCCGACGGTGCTCGTCCGCGCCGACATGGACGCGCTGCCGGTCACCGAGAAGACCGGCCTCGACTACGCCAGCGAGGTCCCGGGCGTGGCCCACGCGTGCGGCCACGACGTGCACACCACGTGCTTGCTCGCCGCCTGCCACGAGCTGGCCGAGACGAAGGAGACGTGGCGGGGCACGTTGCTCGCCGTGTTCCAGCCGGCCGAGGAGTTGGGCATCGGGGCCAAGGCGATGCTCGACGACGGCCTCTACGAGCGCCACGGCACGCCGATCGTCGTGCTCGGCCAGCACGTCGCGCCCCTGCCGGCGGGCACCGTCGGCCTGCACGCCGGTGCCAGCTTCTCCGCGCTCGACCGGCTCGACATCACCCTCCACGGCGTCGGCGGCCACGGATCCCAGCCCCAGACCACGGTCGATCCGGTGGTGATGGCGGCATCGACGGTGATGAAGCTCCAGACGGTGGTGGCCCGGGAGACCTCGCCGTCGGACTTTGCGGTGGTCACGGTGGGCAAGCTCACGGCCGGGACCAAGGCCAACATCATCCCCGACGAGGCCAACCTCGAGGTGACGATCCGCAGCTACCGCGACGAGGTGCGCCAGCAGGTGCTGGCGTCGATCGACCGCATCGTGCGCGGCGAGGCGGCGGCAGCCGGTGCCCCGAAGCCGCCCGACGTGCTCCACGTCGAGGCGGTCGATGCCGTCCACAACGACCCTGCGGCCTGCGCGGCCACGCAGCCGGCCCTGGCGTCGACCGGGGTGCTGGTGGTCGATCCCGGCCCGGTGCCCGGCAGCGAGGACGTCGGCTGCTTCGCCACCGCCGCCGGCGCGCCGTGCGTCTACTGGCTCCTCGGCGGCGCGGATCCCGTCCACTTCGAGGGGCTCACCAGCCTCCAGGAGTTCGCCGACCGGGTGCGCACGCTCCCGAGCAACCACTCCCCCGAGTACGCGCCGGTGACCGACCCGACCATCCGCAACGGCATCGCCGCCCTCGTCGCCGCCGCCCGCCACTGGCTGCCGACGAGCTGAGCCAGCTCACCCAAGGCGATCTCCGAGCCCCTCGGCGACCGCACCCCGTGGCGGAAGGTTAGGAGTAGGTAAGGGTTTCCTTGACCGGGGGCAAGGAACGCTCACCCCCTGAGCAGACCTGTCGTAGAACCGGTTGCACGCGCAACCGCGTGCGAGGGACAGGGGGCCGCCGGTGACCGCGATGACGTACAACGTCAACGGGAAGACGTACTCGATCGACTGCGATCCGGACATGCCCCTGCTGTGGGCGATCCGCGACGTCGTGGGCCTCACGGGGACCAAGTACGGGTGCGGGATCGAGATCTGCCGGGCGTGCACCGTGTGGATCGACGGCTCGCCCGAGAAGAGCTGCGAGAAGAAGGCCCGAGAGGGCGTCGGGGTCCGGATCACCACGGTCGAGGGCCTGGCGAACGACCCGGTGGGCCAGAAGCTCCAGCAGGCGTTCATCGACGTGCAGGCCCCGCAGTGCGGCTACTGCCAGTCCGGGATGCTGATGGTCGCCACCAAGCTCGTCCGCTCGAAGCCCAAGCCGACCGACGCCGACATCGACGCCGCCATCGGGAACATCTGCGCCTGCGGCACGTACCCCCGGGTGCGCCAGGCCATCAAGAAGGCCACCGGCCAGTAGGAGCAGGGCACCGATGACCGACACCGCCACCCATCCCGACGACCACGCCATCTCCCGCCGCGCCGTGCTGGGCGGCGGCCTCGGCGTGCTCGCCACCTTCGTCCTCCACCCCAACCGGGCCGGTGCCGCGCCGGGCCGGGCGACGAGCGCCAGCGGGGCCACGAGCGCCGCGGCCCTCGGCGCCGCAGCCACGGGCGGCACCGTCTCGGGGTGGGTCCGCGTCAACGCGGACAACACCGTCACCATCGCCTTCGGCGGCGCCGAGATGGGCCAGGGGATCATGACCGGCCTCGCCCAGGGCGTCGCCGAGGAGCTGATGGTCGACTGGTCGCAGGTGCGGACCGAGGCGGCGCCACCCGCGCAGAGCTACGTGACCGGCGGCAGCTTCGGCGTGCGCAGGAACCTCGGGGCGATGCGCCTCGCCGGCGCCCAGGCGCTCGACGTGCTGCGCCGCGCGGCCGCCGCCAAGTGGAAGGTCGACCCGGCCTCGCTCACCGTCAAGCGCGGGGTGTTCACCAACCCGGCCACCGGGGCCAAGCTCAAGTTCTCGCAGGTCGCGGCGGCGGCGTCGGCCCTCACGCCCGCGGCGTCGCCCCCGCTGACGCCCCAGAGCGCCTTCCGCATCCTCGGGAAGACGGCCAAGCGCGTCGACCTGCCTTCGAAGGTCGACGGCTCGGCCACGTTCGGCATCGACGTCCGCGTCCCCGACATGGTCTACGCGGCCATCAAGCACTGCCCCACGATCGGTGGCAGCCTCGCGGCCACCCCGGCGGTGCCGGCCGGTGCCATCGCCGTGGTCCCCCTGGCCAACGCGGTGGCCGTGGTGGCCGACACGACCTGGGCGGCCTTCAAGGCGGCCAACGCCCTCAGCGTCTCGTGGTCGATCCCCTCGGCGGCCTCGAAGGTGAGCTCGGCGTCGATGCTCGCCACCCAGCAGGCCCTCATGGCCAGCGGGACGGCCGGGTCGCCGGTGGCCGAGCAGGTCGGCGACGCCGTCGGCGCCTACGGCTCGTCGGCCCAGCAGCTGGAGGCCACCTACCAGGTGCCCTACCTCCCGCACGTGTGCATGGAGGTCCTCAACTGCACCGCCCACGTGACGGCCGACTCGGCCGAGGTGTGGGTGCCGACGCAGGCACCGGCGTGGGTGGTGGGCACCGTGCAGACCGTCACCGGCCTGCCGGCGTCGGCCATCACCGTGCACCCGACGCTCCTGGGCGGCGGGCTCGGCCGCAAGATCGAGCAGGACTACGTGCTCCAGGCGGTGACCGTGGCCAAGGCCGTCGGCCGCCCGGTGAAGCTCACCTGGCAGCGCGAGGAGGACATGGGCCACGACCAGTACCGGCCCTCGGGCCTGGTCCGGGTCCGCCTCGGCCTGGGCGGCAACAAGAAGGTGGCGGCGTACCAGAGCCGCATCGTCACCCCGTCGCCCCTCGCCCAGCGCGGGTGGATCGGCCCCACGGGCAACGACAACGTCGACGGCGCCGTGGAGCTGCCGTACACGTTCGGCTCGCGCCTGGTGGAGTACGTGCGCGACCCCGCCACCATCCCGGTCGGGTTCTGGCGCAGCGTCGGCGAGTCGATCAACTGCTTCGCCGTCGAGTCGGCGATGGACGAGGCGGCGGCGCTCGCCAGCAAGGACCCCCTCACCTTCCGCCGGATGCACCTCCCCGCCGGCACCCGGGCCCGCAAGGTGCTCGACACGGCGGCGGCGCAGATCGGCTGGACCACCGCACCGCCTGCCGGCCGCGCCCGGGGCATCGCCCTGGCCACCGGCTTCGGCAGCCTCGCCGCCATGATCGTCGAGATCTCCCAGCCCACCGCCGGGACGATGGCGGTGCACCGCGTGGCCTGCGCGGTAGACGTGGGCTTCGCCGTCAACCCGGGGCAGGTGGTCTCGCAGCTCGAGGGCGGCATCATCCAGGGCATCAGCTCGGCCCAGTGGGGCCGCACGACGTTCTCGAGCGGGAGGGCGAGCAGCCGCAACTTCTCGAACACCCGCCTGCTGAAGATGCGCGAGACGCCGGTGATCACGGTGAAGGTCATCCAGAGCGGCATGGAGAACCTGGGCGGGATCGGCGAGGTGGGTGTGCCGCCGATGGCGCCGGCGCTGGCCAACGCGTGGGCGGCGCTGACGGGCACCCGGCTGCGCACCCTTCCGCTGTTCCCCTCCGCCGGCGGCATGGGCGACTGACGATGGACCGCGACCTCGTCGAGGTCCACCGGCTGCTGGCGGCGGGCGAGCGCCTCGCCGTCGCCACGGTGGTGCGCACGTGGCGCTCGGCGCCCCGGCCAGCCGGCGCCACCATGGCGGTGACGGCCGACGGCCGCGCCATCGGCTCGATCAGCGGCGGATGCGTGGAGGGTGCGGTGTACGAGGTGGCTCGCGAGGTGCTGGCCGGCGGGGCGCCCCGCCTCTGCCGCTTCGGCGTGAGCGACGACGACGCCTTCGGGATCGGCCTGACGTGCGGCGGGACGATCGAGGTGCTGGTCGAAGCGGCCGACCGGCCCGACTGGCACCACCTGGGCGCCGCGCTGGTCGCCCGGGCCGAGGAGGTCCCGGTCGTGGTGGCGACGGTGGTCGAGGGCGGTCCGGTGGGCGCCTCGCTGCTGGTGGCCGAGGACCGCACCGCGGGCTCGCTCGGGTCGCGCTCGCTCGACGCCGAGGTGGCCGCCCACGCGGGCGCCCTGCTGACCGGCGGCCCGGCGGCGGTGGCCCGCTTCGGCGACGCCGCGGTGTTCCTGCGCCCGTTCGTGCCCCGACCCCGGCTGCTCGTGCTGGGTGCGATCGACTTCGCCGGACCGCTGGTGCGAGCGGCCCGCCTCGTGGGCTACCGCGTCACGGTGTGCGACGCCCGCGCCGTGTTCGCCACCCCCGAGCGGTTCCCCGAGGCCGACGAGGTGGTGGTCGACTGGCCGCACCGCCACCTCGCCCGGGCCGAGGTCACCGCGACCACCGCCATCTGCGTGCTCACCCACGACCCGAAGTTCGACGTGCCCGCCCTCCAGGTGGCGCTCGCCGGGCCGGCGGCGTACGTGGGGGCGATGGGCAGCCGCCGCACCCACGAGGACCGGCTCGAGCGGCTCCGGCAGGCCGGCGTCTCCGACCACCAGCTCGCCCGACTGCGCTCCCCGATCGGCCTCGACCTCGGCGCCTCGACGGCGGAGGAGACGGCCATCTCGATCCTCGCCGAGGTGATCGCCGCCCGGCACGGCGCCAGCGGCCGGCCGCTGGGCGCCCTCGACGGCCCGATCCACCGCGGCGCGTTCGCCCCCGTCGCGTGACCACGGTCGGGGTCGTGCTCGCCGCCGGCGGGGGCACGAGGTTCGGTCGACCGAAGGCTGCCGTCGAGGTCGGCGGCGAGACGCTCGCCGTGCGCTCCGCCCGGGCGGCCCGCCGAGGTGGCTGCGACGAGGTCGTCGTGGTGGTCGGCCCGGTCAGCGTCGACCTCGACCCCACCGACCAGGTCATCCGCAACGACGGGTGGGCCTCCGGCGTCGGCGGGTCGCTCACCGCCGGCCTCGACGCGGCCGCCGACCTCGGCGGCGACCGCGCCCTCGTGGTGCTCTGCGACCAGCCGTGGATCGGCGCCCCGGTGATCCGGGCCGTGCTCGACGCCGCGCCGCGGGGCCGCGCCGCGCTGGCGGCCACGACCTTCGACGGGCGACGGAGCCACCCGGTGCTGCTGGGCGCCGACCACTGGGCCGGCGTGCGCGACCTCGCCCTCGGCGACGTGGGCGCCCGCCCCTACCTCGAGCGCCACCGAGACGACCTGGTCGCCGTCGCGGCCGACGGCCTGGGCGACCCCGCCGACATCGACCGACCCGACGACCTCCCCGGCTGAGGCCGAGCGCGGTCAGTCGCGGCGCGACCGGCGCAGCACGCTCGCGGCGGCGCGGACGCCCCCGTTCAGCCCGGCCAGCACGGCATCGACGGCGGTGAAGGGGACCTTCCCGCCGCTCAGCAGCACGAGGCCCCGCACGGGACCCTCGCGCACCGCGGAGCGGATCATGCGCTGGGTGGCGGCGTCGGGGTCGGGGAACTCGTGCTCGGCCTCCTTCAGCGCCTGGGCCTCGACGATGGCGCCGAGGCGGCGGCCGAGCCAGGTGGCCTCGAGGTCCTCGAGGGTGGAGTTGCGGTGGAAGGGACGGGCCGGCGGCACGGCCGGCAGCGACCCCCCGCAGAGGGCGACGAACTCGTCGTCGGTGGCCACCAGGCCGGCCACGGGCGGTTCGGGGGCGAGGGCATCGTCGGACGCCACCTCCACGGCGACGACCTCGACGGCGTCGACCGACGACCGCGCCACCACCACCTCGAACGTGCCCGCCTCCACCAGCCAGTCGTGCGCCGCGACGTCCCAGACGGCGAAGGCGCGCCGGTCGAGCGCGACCTCGACCCGCTCCGATGCCCCGGGCGCCAGGTGGACCTTGGCGAAGCCCTTCAGCTCCTGGACGGGCCGACGCACCGATGCCTCGACGTCGCGCACGTAGACCTGCACCACGTCGCTGCCGGCCCGGTCGCCCACGTTGGCGACGGTGAGCGCCACCGTGAGATCGGTGCCCGAGCCCTCGACGGCCACGTCGGTCCACTCGAAGGTCGTGTACGAGCCGCCGTGGCCGAAGGCGAAGCGGGCCGGCACGCCCGCCGTGTCGTGGAAGCGGTAGCCGACGAACGGCCCCTCGCGGTGCTGCACCTGGCGAGGCGAACCGGGGAAGTTCCGGTCGGCGGCCAGCTGGGCGACGTGCACGGGGATGCTCTCGGCCAGGCGGCCGCCCGGCTCGGCGTCGCCGACCAGCACGTCGACGATGCCGCCCGCACCGGCCTGGCCACCGAGCCAGCACTCGAGCACCGCGCTCACCCGATCGGCCCACGGGAGGTGGACCGCACCGCCGTTGCTCAAGACGACGACCACCGGCGTGCCGGTGGCGGCCACCGCCTCGATGAGCGCCACCATGCCCTCGGGCAGGTCGAGCGAGGTCCGGTCGAAGCCCTCGGACTCCATCGCCGCCGGGAGCCCGGCGCAGACCACCGCCACCTCGGCGGCCTCGGCGGCGGCGACGGCTCCGGCCAGCAACGGCGGGGTCGTCGCCCCCGTCTCGGGGTCGTAGCCCGGCGCGTGGGCGACCTCGCAGCCGGGCCCGACCCGCTCCCGGAGCAGCGCGAGCACCGTGTCGACGCGGGTCGGGCTCACCTGCGATGAGCCGGCCCCCTGGTAGCGCGGGTGCTCGGCGAAGGCGCCGACCACGGCGAGGCGGGCGAGGTCGGGGGCCAGTGGCAGCACGCCGTCGTTGGCGAGCAGCACCGAGCCGGCGGCCGCGGCGCGCCGGCCGAGGGCGTGGTGGGCGTCGAGGTCGGCGGCGGGTCGATCGCGGCGCGCCCGCTGGAGCAGGTGCACGACCCGCTCGACGCAGCGGTCCACGGCCGCCTCGTCGAGCTCGCCCGCGTCGATGGCGGCGAGGATGTCGGCGTCGAACGCGCCCGAGCTGCTCGGCATCTCGAGGTCGAGACCGGCGCGGATGCCGGCGATGCGGTCGTTGACGGCGCCCCAGTCCGACATCACCAGGCCGTCGAAGCCCCACTCGTCGCGCAGGATCGTGGTGAGCAGGTCGTGGTGCTCGGAGGCGTACACCCCGTTGACCAGGTTGTACGAGCACATCACCGTCCACGGCGAGGACTCGCGCACGGCGATCTCGAAGGCGGTGAGGTAGACCTCGCGGAGGGTGCGCTCGTCGACCACGGCGTCGACCACCAGCCGATGCGACTCCTGGTTGTTCACAGCGAAGTGCTTCACGCTGGTGCCGACGCCCTGCGACTGGACGCCCCGGACCATGGCGGCGGCGAGCTTCCCGCTCAAGAGCGGGTCCTCGGAGAGGTACTCGAAGCTGCGACCGCCCGCGGGGTGACGCTTGATGTTGAACCCGGGCCCGAGCACGACGGCGACGCCTTGGGCGAGCGCCTCCTCGCCGAGCGCCACGCCCACCTCGTGGAGCAGATCGACGTCCCAGCTCGACCCGAGGGCAGACGCCGTGGGGAAGCAGGTGGCGGGCTGCGAGCCCCGAAGGCCGAGGTGGTCGCCGCCCGACGCCTGGCGTCGCAGGCCGTGGGGCCCGTCGGCGAGACCGACCGGCTCCAGGCCGAACGCGGGCAGCCCCTCGGTGTCGAACGTGGCGGCGCCCGACAGCAGGCGCACCTTGGTGGCCCGGTCGAGCTGGGCGACGATCTCGGCGGGCGGGGGCGAGGCGGGCGTCTCGGGCATCGGGCGAGCGTAGGCGGGCGTGCTCGCCGCGGCGCCGGAACCGGGCCCCACGGCGAGCACGTCCCGCGCCGGTTCAGCCGCCGATCAGCTGCACCGGGATCGCGAGCTCCTGGGCGGCGTCGACCGCCCCGCTGGCCGCGTAGGTGTAGACGCCGTAGGTGCCGGTGGTGCCGCCGGCGCCGACGGTGAGCACGGTCTGGAAGCGGCCGAGCTCGTCGAGCCGGGTGAAGCTGGCGTTGGTCTGGGCGGGGTCGAGCGCCAGGTGCTGGGCGGCGGGGACGGCCCACCGCTGGGCGATGACCGACCGGGCCGAGCTGGGCGCACCGCCCGAGGGCGCCCAGTCGTCGGCGAAGCGGCCGAACACGACGTAGTGGCCCGACGGCTGGCCGCTGAGCGGCGGACGGGTGCCGGTGTGCGCGGCCGGGTCGAAGCCCCGACCCCACACGATGACCTGGTCACCGGGGCGCAGCCCCTCGGTCTGGGACACGACCACCTGCGGCGCCGGGAAGAGCTGGGGCGCGAAGGTGTCGGGGTCGAAGCTGACCGTGAGCGGGTCGAGCGCGACCTCGGTGCCGTAGAAGTCGTCCCAGCCGATGAGCTCCATGGCGGCGTCGATGCCGACCATGGGCGCGTCCTTGATCGAGTAGTAGCCGCCCGATCCCCGCGTCCAGCCGACGCCCGAGAGGTCGACCGTCGCGAAGGGCACGTCGGTCGCCGCCTCGATGGCGGGCAGCGTGGTGGGGTCGGTCCCGGTGAAGGGCCGGTAGGTCAGGTCGGCGACGAGCGTCCCCTCGTCGCCATCGATGTCGAGGCGCGGGTTCCAGACCGACAGCTCGAGCGCGTGCGCATCGCCGAGCGGGTGCGCCTTGGTCACCACGCCTCCCTTCATCTGGACCGAGCCCGTGGTGGTCTCCGGGTCGAAGGTGGCCCAGTCGACGTTCCAGGTGAACGGGCCCTTCCCCGGTCCCGCCGCGTCCTTCCACACGACCCCGTCCTCCGGCGTGATCGAGCCCTGGCCGCCGGGTCCGGCGACGTAGGAGCGGTACGAGGTTCGAATGCCCCAGGTGCCCTGGCAGGCCGAGGCCAGCAGGGCGAGCAGGGCGAGGCCGGCGACGGCGAGCGGCCGCCGGGCGCGTGGTCGGCGCGCGAGCGCGGTGGTGGACATGTCGGGTTCTCCCTCGGTGGGTGGGTGGTCGGGGTGGGGGCCCGCTCAGCGGCGGGCGGCGAAGGGGCTGGACGGGCCGACGAGCTCGTCGACGGTCCAGCGGGCGAGGAGGGCGTCGAGCAGCTCCACGACGCATCGCTCCCCGGAGCTGCCAGGAGGCGCGCTGGTCTCGACGTAGGCCACCGTCACCTGGGTGAGCGGGTCCCAGCGGAGGCGCAGCTGGTCGCCGGCCGGCAAGTCGGGCCAGGTGGCGGCGAGGTCGCGTCCGAGCGCATGGGCCCGGCCGAGCTCGAGGGTGCTGGCGAACGCCCACCACCACCGACCCTCGACCGGCACGCGGTAGCGGCCGCCGACGCGTGCGGCGCCGGTCGGCGGGACGGTCAGGTCGATCGTGGGGTCGGCCCCGGCGGGGAGGCCGAGGAGCGCGAGCTGCTCGCCGGCAGCCATTCGCTCGCGGGCCCGCCCCACCGCAGCGCGGAAGTGGCAGGGCGAGCACGAGCGGCGCGCCCAGCCGGAGGGGGTGGAGCGAGGTCACCTCGAGCAGCGCGCCCTCGGGCCCCGACAGGTGCGCCCGCAGGCCCGGCAGCGCGTGGGTCAGCGTGGCGGCGACCCGCAGGTCGCTCAGGCCGGCATCGGTGATCACCGTCGTCCTCTCGGTCGAGATCGTGAAGTTAGGCATGCCTAACACAGATTGTCGCAAAGGACAAGGAAGTCCGGATCACCGCCCGGCGAACGCGCCGGCCACCAGCGCCGCCGTGGCGGCGTGGGACGGCGCCGCCAGCACGTGGGCGGGTGCGCCGGCGTCGACCACTTGGCCGGCATCGAGGACGACCACGCGATCCGCCGACGCCGCCACCTCGAGGTCGTGGGTGATCAGCACCACGGCGATGCCCGAGGCGCGACGAAGCCGGTCGATCGTGGCCAGGACCTGGACCTGCACCTCCCGATCCAGGGCGCCGGTGGGCTCGTCGAGGACGAGGGCCCGGGGCCGGGCCAGCAGCGCCCGGGCGATCGCCACCCGAGCGACCTCGCCGCCGCTCAGCGTGCAGGGCCGGCGGCCGAGGAGCTCCGGGGCGAGCCCGACCGACGCCAGCGCCTCCTCGGCGAGGCGTCGTCGCTCCGCCCGATCGGCGCCCTGGCCGCGGGCCCGTTGCGCCTGCACGAGCGCATGGCCCACGCGCCGCGCCGGGTTGAGCGCCCCACGGGGATCTTGGACCACGAGCTGGACGGCATCGACGAGGCGCCGCGCCCCGGTGCGGTCGATGCGCTCGCCGTCGAGCTCGAGGTCGCCCGCCGTGGGTGCCTCGGCGCCGCAGAGCAACCGGCCGAGGGTCGACTTCCCCGAGCCCGACGCCCCCACGACGGCGACCAGCTCCCCCGCGCCCACCTCGATCGTCACGTCGTCGACGGCGCGGACCACCCGCTCGCCGCCGTGGTAGCGGTACAGGTTCCGGCCGGCCACGACCGGCACCGCGGCGGAGACGACCGATGTGGTCACCAGGCCGGGCCGGGCGGCCACGAGGGCGCGGGTCCGCGGGTGCGTCGGCGACCCGAGCACGGCGGCCGTGGGCCCCTCCTCGACCACGACGCCGTCGTGGAGCACCGCCACCCGGTCGGCCACCTCGGCGGCCAGCCCCAGGTCGTGGGTGACGAGCACCATGCCCGCACCCAGCTCGGCGCGCCGGGCGTCGAGCAGGGCGATGGTGGTGCGGGCGATGGCGGCGTCGAGCGAGCCGGTGGGCTCGTCGGCCACGATCAGCGCCGGCCGGCGGCCCAGGGTGGCGAGGGCGAGGACCAACCGGTGCAGCTGGCCGCCGCTGAAGCGATCCGGGAGGTCGCCGGGCCGTTCGAGGACCGCCTCGAGGCCGAGGTGGCGCAGGTCGTCGGCGTAGCGGGCGAGGGCGTCTCGACCGAGGAACCGCTCCACCTGGCGCCCCACGCCGACGGTGGGCGACAGCGAGCGGCTGGCGTGCTGGGGCACGAGCACCACCGCGCGGCCCCGCGCCGTCCGCCAGCGGCGCTCGCTCGCCCGGGCGAGGTCGTCGCCACCGATGGCCAGCCGATCGGCGGCCACGTGGCCGTCGGGACCCACCAGCCCGAGGAGGGCGCGGCAGATCGTGCTCTTCCCGCTGCCCGACTCGCCGACGATCGCCAGCACCTCACCTGCCGCCAGGTGCAGGTCGACGCCCTGCACGGACTCGGCCCGCGACGCACCGTGGCCGTGCACCACCCGCAGGCCGCGCACGTCGAGGGCAGGGACCGCGCTCATGCGTCGAGGAACCGCAGGCGGTGGAGGGCGAGGCGGCTCGTGCGCAGCTGGCCGACATCGATCGGCGACAGCTCCCGTCGCTGGGCCACCGCGAGCTTCGGGTAGGCCGGCGGGCAGATCACCGCCTCCTCGGCGAGCCGACGGCTCACCTTCCGCAGCGCCTCGTCGCGCGCGGCCTCGTCGGAGGTCTGCCACACCTCGTCGAGCCAGCCGTCGAGCTCGCGGTCCACGTAGCCGCACGACAAGAGGTTCTGCGAGTGGGCGGCGGCGAGCGTCAGGTAGTTGGCCGGGCCCGACGTGAACCCGCTCTGGAAGCTGTTGGCGAGCAGGTCGTAGTCGTTGGCCAGCCAGGCGGACGACCACGGGCCGCCCGCGAGCTGCACGATGTCGACGTCGAGGCCGACCCTCGCCCAGCCGGCGGCCAGCACCTGGGCCACGTCGCGACCGAGCTGGCTGGTGCCGACCGTGATCGTGAAGTCGCGGCGCTCGGTGCCCGCGCCGGCGAGGAGCCGGCGGGCTCGCGCCAGGTCAGGCTCGGCGGCGAACACGTCCAGGTCGGGGTCCCAGCCCCGCTCGGCCGGGCCGATCGGCCCCTGCCCGGCGGTGGCGTGGCCGCCGAAGACGCGCTCGACGACCCCCGCCCGGTCCATCGACACGGCGACCGCCTCGCGGAACGCCGGGTCCGAGAAGGGCTCCCGGTGGAGGTTGACGTAGGAGAGCAGGTCGAGCGGTGCGTCGGCCAGCACGAGGCGGAGGTCCTCAGCGGCTTCGACGGTGGCCAGGCTGAGGTGCGAGACGGAGGTGATGACGTCGACCCGACCCTGCTGGAGGGCGACGAGGCGGGCCGCGGCATCGCCGAAGACCGTCATCTCGATCGCCTCGAAGGCACCGGGCTCGCCTCGGTAGCGCGCGTTGCGCTCGAAGCGGAACGCCTGGCCGGGTGTGTGCTCGACGAGGCGGTACGGACCGGTCCCCACGATCCGATCGCGGGCGCCGACCACGTCACGGCGGGTGATCGGGAGGTTGGTGAGGTGCGAGCGCAGCAGGCCGTAGGGGCGCGCCAGGTCGATGCGCACGGTGCGGGCGTCGAGCGCCTCGAACGACTGGACGTAGTCGAGCAGGTACGTGATCCACTCCGAGCCGGCCGACAGGTCGAGCATGTGGTCGAGCGTCGCCACCACGTCGGCGGCCTCGAGGGGCGCGCCGTCGTCGAAGGTGATGCCGTCCTTCAGCCGCAGCGTCCACGCCAGGCCGTCGGCGCTGACCTCGGGCTCGCCGTCGGCGAGCAGCGGCACCGACCGCAGGTCGTCGTCGTACTCGTAGAGCGTCTCCACCACGGGCTCGGCGATCCACCGGGTGAGCTCCGAGCCCGAGTCGAGCGGGTTGAGGTTTCCGGGCGCGCCGGCCAGACCCACCCGAAGGGTGCCGTCGCGGTGGCGCGCCGCGACGCGCTCGGCGGTCGACGACGGAGAGCCACAGGCCGCCAGCAGGCCGGGGCCGGCGAGGGCGGCGCCGGCCCCACCGGCGAGGAGGCGCAGGGCGCGCCGACGGGAGGGGGACGAGGGGGTCATGGCACGTTCCTGGTGGAGCGGGTGGCGACGGCGGCGACGGTGGCGTCGGCCGCCAGGTTCAGGCCGGTGATGCCGGCGACGAGGACGATCCCGGGCACGAGCGCGCACCACCACGCCGCCCCCAGGAGCTGGCCGCCCGCCTCCGCCACCAGCCCCCCGAGCGTCGGCGCCGGCGGCGGCACGCCGAGACCCAGGAAGCTCAGCCCGCCCTCGGCGAAGATCACGATCGCCAGGGCGAGCAGCGCCTGACCGGCCAGCACCGGTACCACGTTGGGGAGCAGCTCCCCCACGGCGAGCTCGAGGCGTCCGACGCCGAGCCGCTGCAGCTCGGCGAGGTAGGGCGCTCGCCGCTCGGCGATGGTCGCCGAGCGCGCCACCCGGGCGAAGAAGGGCACGAACGCCACGGCGAGGCAGAGCGCGATCCGCGTGCCGGGGGTCAGCTCGACGGGACCGAGGGTCGTGGCGGTGGGGCCGGCGGCGCCGAGGAGCAGCAGGACCAGGATCAGGGGCGGCACGACCTGCGTCGTCTCGATCACCCGCATGGTCGCGGCGTCGAACCACCCGCCCGCCCTCCAGCCCGAGGCCATCCCCAGCGGGACGGCGACGGCGAGCGACGCGCCCACCGCCCCGAGCGCCATGAGCGCCGAGGCCCGAGCGCCCTGGCCGGTGCGGGCGAGGAGGTCGCGCCCGAGCGAGTCCGTGCCGAAGGGGTGGGCGCCTGACGGGGGCTCCAGCGGTGCGCCCACCAGCTCGGTGGGGCTGCCGTGGAGCGACCCGGCGACGGCGACCACGACGAAGGCCCCCAGCAGCACCCCGCCCACGACCGCGCCGACGCGCGCGCTGCGCTTCACGAGGTGGCTCCGGGGAGGTTCGAGCGCGAGCGGGCCACGCGCGGGTCGAGGAGCACGATGGCCGCATCGACGAGGAGGTTGACGCCGAGCAGCAGCGCCGCCGTGACGAGGGTGCCGCCGAGCGCGACCGGCAGGTCGCCTCGGGTGAAGGCGGTGACCAGGAGCTGACCGAGGCCCGGGAGCTGGAAGACCGACTCGACGAGGACGGCGCCGGTCACCAGCCCGCCGACGGCGAGCCCGGCCACCGAGAGCACGCCCGGCGCGGCCCGGCGCCCGGCGATGCGCCAGGTCACCGTGCGCTCGGGGAGGCCGCACGCCCGAGCGAAGGTGGCGTCGTCCTCGTCGAGTGCGGGCCCGAGCGACGCGGCCACCGCCCGGGCCACGAGCGCGAAGGCACCGAGGCCCACGATGATCGCCGGCAGCACCATCGTGCGGAGGTTGGCCACGGGATCGTCGGCGAAGGCGACGTAGCCGCCGGCGCCGGGGACGAGCTCGGGCCACCGCTCCCCCACCACGACCAGGGCCAGCACGGCGAGCCAGTACGACGGCATCGACACGGCCAGCAGCGACGCGACCGAGACCGCGAGCTCGGCGGGGCGGCCGCGCCGACGGGCCGCGAGCGCGCCGAGCGCCGCCCCCGGAGCGACCACCAGCACGAGGGCCAGCAGCCCGAGCTCGAGCGACACGGGCGCGGCCGCACCGATCGAGGAGGCCACGTCGGAGCCGTCGAAGTACGACGTGCCCAGGTCGCCTCGGAGGGCATCGGCGAGGAAGGCCCGGAACCGCGCGGGCGCCGACGCGTCGAGGCCGCGCTGCGCCTCGATGGCGGCCCGAGCCTCCGGATCGGCCACCACCACGGCGCCGAAGTTGTCGGACGGATCGCCGGGCGCCGCCTCCATCAGGGCGAACAGCCCGGCGAGGGCCAGCACCACGGTGAGGACGAGGGCGCCGGCGCGCCGCAGCAGGAACCCGGTCATCGGGCTCGACCCAGGTGGTGGCCCGTCGCGACGATCAGTCCACGTGGCGAGCGAGGTCGTCGAAGACGGCCTCGTTGTGACGGTACGCCTCGTGCACCGCGGCGACCAGCGCCTCCTGGCGGTCCACCGGCCAGTCGAGCGCGTCGAGCCGCGCCCGGTACTCGTCGCGATAGGCCGCCGGGTCGTCGATGCCGGCGAACGTGGCGAAGCGCCCGGCCCGCCCGTCGCCGAGGCCGTAGGTGCTCGCCGCCACCCGGCCGATGAACTGCCCGCCCGAGAGATCCCCCAGGTAACGGGTGTAGTGGTGCGCCAGGTGCGCGACCGGGTCGACCGCGGTGGCCGCGATCGCTTCGACGTAGGCCACGGTGGCCGCCGAGGGTGGGTGCGCCACCGACCAGGTGGGGCCGGCCAGGTCGACCAGGTCGTCCGCCAGGGCCTGCGAGCGCAGGAGCCGGGCATCGAGGAACGGGCCCACGTCGGGATCGGAGAGGTGCCGGTCGCGCACCTCCTCGAGCACCTCGTACGCATAGCGGTGCTGGGCGAGCAGGTCGACGTAGCCCTCGAGGGCCACCTCGCCGCGCACCAGTGCGCTCGGGAAGCCCGAGCGCTCGGCGCTGCGGTGGTCCGTGGTGGTCCGGCTCCGCACCAGGGCGGACAGCGACGGAGCGTCGGCGTGGGTGTCGGTGGGCATCGGGGGCTCCCGTCAGGTGGGTTCGGATCGGGGGATGTTTGCGACAAAGTGTCACATCAGGTCCACGGTTCGTCGCACATCGGCGGATCGGACTGTTGTCAGAACGCGAAGTTAGGCTACCTTTACGCTTAATGCACGTTCGACCTGTTCTCCTCGGTGCACTCGCCCTCCTGGCCGCGCCGCTCCTCGCCCCACCCCCTGCCTCGGCCGATGCCGCCATCCGGGTGTCGCCCGCCACCGGCCTCGACCCCGCCGGGGCGTTCGTCGTGGTGTCGGGGACCGGCTACCAGCCCAACGCCCAGCTCTTCGTGATGCAGTGCCGAGCCACCTCCGGCGAGGACCACACGTGCAACTCGGTGGGCCTCCGCAAGGTCACCACCGACGCAGCCGGTTCGTTCACCGCCAACGCGATGCGGCTGGTCGCCCGCTTCGGCGCCACGGACTGCACCACCACCCCCTGCGCGGTCAAGACGAGCGCCGTGGCCGACCACGTCGACGACCGGTCGCAGGACCGCTCGGCGGCCATCTCGTTCCGGGCGGCGCCGCCGACCACCACCGCCCCGCCCGCGACCGTGGCGCCCACCGCCCCGCCCACGACGGCCGCCCCGGTCGTGACGGCGCCGCCCACGACCGCCCCGCCGGCGACCGCCGCGACGCCGGGCGACACGACCACCACCGCAACGCCCGCCGAGGCGACCACGACGACCGGCGAGGTCGCGGGCGGCGACGACGACGATCGGACCGTGGCGGCCGAGCGCGACGCGGCCGACGGCGGGACCGACCGCACCGAGCCGGGCGAGCCCACCCACGAGGCGACCGAGGAGGCCGCGGCCGACGCGGCCGCGGCGGGCCCCGGTGGGGCCGACGGCGGCGACGGCGGAGATGGCACCGGCACCGCGGCCGTCGCCGTCGGCGCCCTCGCCGTCCTCGTCGCCACCGGCGCGGCCGCAGCCGTGCTGATCCGACGCCGCCGCGCCGCCACGCCCGCCTGACCCGACCCCTCCCCCATCCCCAACCCATCCCGAGGAGCTCCCGATGCCCCGAACCGTCCGACGGATCGCTGCCGCGATCGCCACCACCGCCATCGCCGGAACGGCGCTGGTCGCCCTGGCCTCGCCCGCGGGCGCCGCCGCCGCCGTCAGCCCGTCCAAGGCCGTCGGCGTCGATCCCGCCGGGGAGACGATCACCGTCACCGGGTCGGGCTTCGACAGCTCCCGGGGCATCTACCTGATGTTCTGCGAGCAGGTGGGGACGAGCGGCACCCCGGGGGGACGACCCGGCGGTGACAGCTGCTCGGGCGCCCAGGCGTGGATCACCGCCCCGGGGGCGGGCGTGCCGCCCACCGGCACCACGCCCTGGACCGGCGAGGGGACCTTCGAGCTCGACGTGGCCGTGTCGGCGACGTTCGGCGCGGTGGACTGCCGGGCCGAGGGCACGACGTGCGGCTTCGTCACCCGCAACGACCACCGCGAACCGGGCGCCTACGACCAGGACACCTTCACCCCGATCGCGTTCGCGGCCGACGACCCCGTCGAGCCCACCGAACCCAGCGAGCCCGAGCCCGCCGACCCGACGGTGACGGTCACCCCGACCACGGGGCTCGATGCCGCCGGCACGGTCGTGGCCGTCGAGGGAGCGTCCATCCCCGAGGGCCAGGGCGTGTACGTCCGGTTCTGCGCCACCCCCACCGACCCGATCGGCTCGCTCGAGGGCCGGCCGGCCGCCGGCACCTGCGACGGCGACGGCCTCTGGGTCACGCCGAACCCGCCGCCGGGCGCCCCCCTCCCGACCATCGTCGACGGCGCGTTCTCGGTCGAGCTTCCCGTGGCCGGCGCCTTCGCCGGCGACGAGTGGATCGACTGCACCACCGACGGCGCCTGCGGCGTGTTCGTCCGGCGCGACCACAACGGCGGCGCCACCGACGTCGCCCTCGACTCGTTCACCCCGCTCTCGTTCGACCCGGCCACCGACCCGCCGGTGGACCCGGCCGAGCCGACCGACCCCGAGCCGAACGCGACCTCGATCACCGCGACGCCCAGCACCGACGTGGTGGACGGCCAGACCGTGACGGTCACCGGCACCGGGTTCGTGGCCGGCCAGGGCGTGTACGTCCAGTGGTGCGCCACGCCCACGGGGGCGCTCGGCACCGCGGCCGGGCGCGCCGCCTCGTGCTACCCGGAGCAGGACGGCGAGCACGTCGTGTGGGTGACCCCCATCGCCGCCGGCGGGACTTTCGCCACGCCGCTCACCGTCGCCGCGTCCTTCACCGACGCGTCCGGGCACGAGGTCGACTGCACCCAGCCGGGGGCCTGCGGCGCGTTCGTGCGCCGCGACCACGCGGGCGGGACCTCGGACTTCTCGCAGGACGCATTCGCTCCCGTGGCGTTCGGCGACGGCGATCCGGTCGAGCCGCCGGCCGCCACGCTCGCGGCCGACCGCACGATCGACCTCGACCCCGACGGCGACCAGCTGACGGTGGAGGGCGCCGGCTACCGGCCGGGTGACCCGGTGTTCGTGGCCCTCTGCGATGCGACGGTCCCGAACTTCGCCGCCTGCGACTTCGAGCACGTCGTGGAGGCCACGCCCGCCACCGCCGGCTCGTCGTCCGCCCGCGCGCTCGGCGACGCCGGGACCTTCTCGGCCACCCTCGACGTCCGCGCCGAGTTCGGCGACACGGACTGCCTCGCCGGTGCCACGTGCGCCGTCCAGACCTGGTCGGTGTCGGGCAGCGATGTCGACGCCGAGGTGACCCTCCCCGTCGCCTTCGCCGCCCGCCCGGCCACGGCGACGACCACCATCCCCGCGGGCACCCTCTCCCCCGGGGGCGGCGACGCCGCGCAGACGGACGACGCCATCGTCGGCGACGGCACCCTGGCCCGCACCGGGTGGTCGCCCGGACCGCTCACGTCGGGGGCGCTGGCCCTCGTGGCCGCCGGCGCCGGGCTCGTGGTCGCGAGCCGGCAGCGCCGGCGAGCGGAGGCCTGACCGCCGAGGTCGGCGCACCTCGGCCGGAGCTCAGCTCCGGCCGAGGTGCTCGGCCGAGTGGGGACGGTTCGCTGCTCCCGGGCGCCATGGTCCGCCCCCGCCGATCCGAGCGCCTGGTCAGCGACGGGGAAGGCGCCGGGCGCGGCCCTGCGGGTCGAGCCGGGCGCCGAGCGCGCGCAGCACGAAGGCCTGCGTGGCGGCCACCGCGTCGGCCAGCGTGCGCCCCGGGTCGACGACCGCGCCCCGGTTGGCGCACGCCGTGATCATCGCCACCGACGCATCGACGTCGTCGATGGCGAAGTACCGGCGGTCGCGCCCGACGCGCAGGATCTGGTGCAGGCGGGCCTCGATCGCGGCGACGTGCCCGCGGATCGCGGTCGCCGCCGGATCCGAGACCAGCACGAGCAGCGTCGAGCCAGGGGGCAGGTGGCTGTCGGCGACGTACTCGATCTGGAGGGCGAGGTACGCCCGCAGCTGGTCGACCGGGTTGTCGATCGAGCGCAGCTCGTCGTCGAGCCGGGCGAGCAGCTCCTCGGTCTCGGTGGCCGTGGCCGCGACGAGCAACGAGTCCTTGTCGGCGAAGTAGTGGTAGATCGCCGTGCGGGCCATCCCGGCGTGCTCGGCGATGTCGGCGAGGGTGATGGCGTCGTAGCCGCGCTCGGCCAGGAGCTCGCGGAGCGAGGCGAAGAGGCGGCGGGTCTGCTCGGCCCGGTGGGCGGCGACCGAGCCGCCCATCACCCTCGGCATCTCACCGCCCCGACCCGTCCGGTGCTCGGCTCAGTGCTCGCCGGCCTGGCGGGGCTCGACGCCGAGGGCGACGCACGCCTCGTGGTACATCCGCACCACCTCGACGCGGATCGCGCCCCGGTCGGCGATCTGCGCGGACCAGGGGACCGTCGTGGGCGTGCGCTCGCCATCGACCACACCCTCGAAGTGGGCCCCCGCCGGAGAGATCCCCACCATCGCGGCATCGGTGGCGGAGGGGAGGCCGCCCAGCGAGCGGACGATGAGCAGGTTGTCCTCGACGTGGTCGCCGTTCATGTGGGCGACCACCGCCGCCTCGATCTCGGGTGCGAACGGGTCGGGGCGGGCGTCGGTCACGGGGCCAGCGTACGGGGTGGGGCGCGCCCGCCGTCCGAGCCCCAGCTCAGCCGCGCCGCAGCCGCACCCGCCGACGACCGAGGAGCACGAGCCCACCGGTCGCCAGCAACCCCAGGGCCACCGCGAGGAGCGGACCGGGCGCCGAGCCGGTGCGGGTGAGCGTCCCGTCGTCCACCGACCCCCCGCCCAAGGGCACCGACGAGGTCGACGTCGGCGAGACCGCCGCGGTGGTGGACGAGCCGGGCGGCGACGTCGAGGTCGTGCTCGCGGGCGTGGACGTGCTGGTCGAGGTGCCGGGCGGCGCGGTGGTCGACGTGGTACTCGAGGAGGTGGTGGAGGTCGTGGTCGACGTCGAGCTGGTCGTCGTGCTCGTGGTGGTCGACGTCGAGGTGGTCGTGGTCGAGGTCGTCGTGCTCGTGGTCGAGGTGGTCGTCGTCGTCGTGCCGCGGGGCCAGACGGCGAGGTCGTAGCCCGTGACCGCCTGGCCGGGCGCCAGGCGGATCGCCCCCGACGTCACCGGGGCGGCGTTCGGCGTCGGGCCCTCGTAGCCGTCGGGCGGCGTCCAGCGCAGGCGGTAGGTCCCGGCGATCACGTCGCCGAAGGCGAAGGCGCCACCGTCGGGCGTCGTGGCGGTGTCGACCACCCCGCCGTCGCCGTCGAGGAGCTCGACCACCACCCCGGCCACGCCGTCCTCCCCTGCGTCGCGGGTGCCGTCGTGGTCGGCGTCGGCGTAGGCGTCGCCGGCGAGCGAGGCGGGCCGCCAGAGGCCGGCATCGAGGCTGGTGAGGTCGTCGGTGCCGACGGCCACCGCATCGGTGCGAGCGGTCGAGGCGAGCGGATCGGCCGCCTTGGCGTCGGAGTCGCGGGCGTCGTCTCCACCTGCGTCCGCCAGGGTCCAGCGGTAGCCGTCCGGTCGGGCGAACCGGACCCGGTACGAGCCGGGCCGCAGCCCCGCCAGCTCGTACGTGCCGTCGGCGCCGGTCTCGGCCGTGGCCAGGACGGCGTCGCCGGGGCCCAGCAGCGCCACCGCCACCCCCTCGATCCCGGGCTCGCCCTGGTCCTGGACGCCGTCGTGGTCGAGGTCCTCCCAGACCCGATCGCCGAGCGAGGTGGTGAGCTCGATCGTGACCCGGGCGTCGGCCTCGACGGTCCCACCACCGTCGGCCGTGCCCGACGCGTGGGGCGCCACCACGGCATCGGCGGTCGGGGTGAAGGCGCCGGTGCAGTCGTACTCGCTCGTGGCCCCGGCGGCGAGGGCGCCGATCGCCTTGGCGCAGCCGGCGACGGTCGCGTCGGTGACGGCGACGGCGCTCAGCGCGGCGTCGCCCGTGTTGGTCACCGCCACGTGGAGGTCGAAGCTCGACCCCTTCGGGCCCTGGGCGGTGGTGGAGAAGGGCTCGGTGGTCCCCGCCCGACGAGCGGTGGCGACCACCGAGAGCCCTGACGGCAGGGCCACCAGCCCGGCGTCGATCGTCCGGTCGATCTGGCTGGCCACCGTGGCCAGGTCGCCGGGGCCCACCGGGGCGAGGCGCCCGTCGACCCCCTGCTCGAGCCGGAAGGCGGCCACCAGACCGGCGCCGTCGGGATCCGAGTCGACGGCCCGGTCACCGCCCACCGCTGCCGGCGAGAAGGCGAAGCCGGGCGGGGCGGTGAAGCGCACGCCGTAGTCGCCCGCGGCCAGGTCGTCGAAGGCGTAGCGGCCGCTCGGGTCGGTGGTGGTTGCCGCGAGGACGGACCCGTTGGCGTCGAGCAGCTGCACGGCCACGCCGGGCGCGGCGGGCTCGCCGGGATCCTGGATCCCGTCGGCGTCGGCGTCGCGGAAGACCGCGTCGCCGATGGCGTAGCGGGTCGCCACCACCTTCGGTTCGACGGTGATGCGGACCGTGGCCGTGGCGGTCCGGCTCGACGAGTCCGTGACCGTGTAGGTGAAGGTGTCGCCGCCCGCGTAGCCCGCCGCCGGCGTGTAGGTGTACGAGCCGTCGGCCGCGATGGCGACCGTGCCGTGGGCCGGGTTCGTGTGGGCGGTCACCGTGAGGGCGGTGCCGGCGTCGTTGGTCAGCACGCCGGGGGCGGGCACGGCGAGGGGCGTCTCGAACGCGGTCGACACCAGGTCGTCGAACGCCTTCGGGGGCGGGTCGCCGTCGGCCGTCACGATGATCGTGATCGTCCCCACCGCCTTGCGGCCGAAGCGGTCCTTGATCGTGTACTGCACCGTCGACGTGCCGAAGTAGCCCACGTTCGGGTTGAAGACCCATCCCCCGTCGTTGAGGATCTGCAGCTTCCCGCCGACCGCGGGGGTGACCGAGTCGAAGGTGATCCCCGTGCCCGTGTCGTTGGCGAAGAGGCCCTTGGTCGGGTCGGTGACGATGGCACCGGTGTTCAGCTTCGTCGTGATGGTGTCGTCGCCCGCGGTGGGCGCCGGTGGGCCGACGATGCGCAGGATGGCGGTCGCCGTGTCGGTCCGGCCGGCGGCATCGGTCGCGGTGTAGGTGAACGGCACGTCGCCCACCACGTCGCCCGACGGCGAGAACAGCAGGCCGCCGTTGGCGTAGAGCGTCAGCGTGCCCTTGGCCGGGCCGGTCGCCACGGTCGCCACCAGGCCCCCGCCCGCGTCGTTGGCCAGCACGCCGTCGGCGAACGGCACGCGGGTGTCGGCCAGCGCATCGACCGTGATGACGTCGTCGACCGCCGCCACCGCCGCCACCTCGTCGGGCCCCTCGAGCGAGAAGTCCTGCGTCGTCGGGCCCTGCGAGGAGACGACGGCCAGGGCGCTCTCGCTCGCCAGCTTCGAGGCGATCGTCGGCAGCGCGGTGATCTCGTACGCCTTGTCCGCGCCGCCCTCGCCGAGCGGGGCGTCGGCGAGCGTGTAGGTCCCGTTCGAGCTGGTGGTGGCGGTCGCCCCCCAGGCGCCGCCGACGGTGACGCCGGCGACCGGGGTGCCGTCCGACGCTCGCGTGACGGTGCCGGTGACCGACCCCACCCCGGTGCTCGCCTGACCGAAGTCCAGCTCGATCTCGGCCCCGCAGTAGATCTGGATCCGCTTGGTGGCGGTCAGGAAGCCGGCCTTCGAGGCGGTGATGTCGACGGAGGTGGGCCGGTCGTAGTTGCGCGCCGCGCTGGTCAGCTGGAACCGGCCCTGGGCGTCGGTGAACACGGGGCGGCCGCCGTCGGTCACCTGGGCGCCCTCGAGCAGCTCGTGGGTGGTGGCGCTGCGCACCGTGCCGTAGATGAAGGCCGGGGCGCACCGACGTTGGAGCTTCAGGTCGGCGACGTTCGGCCCGGCCGCGGTGGCGGTGATCACGGTCGAGGTCTCGCTCGGCCAGTACTGGGCGTTGCCGGCCGACGACACCCCGACGCTGGTGGGGGCGTTGATCGGCTGGAGGAACGTGTCGGTGATCGAGTAGCGGCCGTCCGCATCGGTCTGCACCCCCAGCCCCACCGCAGCCACCTGGATGTTCGAGATGGGCAGGCCGGTCGCCAGGTCGGTGACCCTCCCGGTGATCGTCGCGGGCAGCTTGCGGTGCAGGCGGATCGTCCGCTCGGCGGTCTCGTCGCGGGCCAGGTCGAACGAGCCGGTGCCGTCGCCGTACCAGCCGGGAGGCTCGGCCACGCCGTAGAACGAGCCCGTGGTGGCCCCCGCCGGCAGCAGGGCGATCGACGGGAACGAGGCCCAGCCCTGGTCGTCGGTGGTGGCGTTGCCGGTGGGGCCGCGGACGCCGACGCCGGGGATCGGCTCGCCGGTGTCGGCGTCCACGACGCGGATCCGCGCGCTCGCCGTGTAGGTGGGCGGCGGGCTCTTCAGGTGGCCGATGCCGAGGCCCGTCGACCCGCAGCTCGGCAGGGTGAACGTGGTCGTGGCCAGGACGGGCTGGAGGTTGGAGCCGGCGGGCGGGGCCGACCCGAACGCCGCCGTCTGCGGCCGGTTGTCGCGGGCGAGCGGCACATCGGTGAGGTGGGCGATGCCGTTCGCGTCGGTGAAGGCCGTCGGGAAGGCGGTCACCCCCTCGGGCCGGGCGGCCGACACCGTGACCTTCGAGTCGGCCACGGGCCGACCCGTGGTGTCGTCGATGACCTTGACGTACGCGTCGCCGTAGCAGGCCTTCACGGCGACGAGGTCGATCACGTTCGGGCCGGCGAGGGTGAGCGTCCCGCTCCCGAAGCCCATCCAGTAGCCGTCGACGCTGGCGTTGACGCTCACGCCGGTGGGCCCGTTGTTCGTGCTGAGGGGCACGTTGCTGATCGTGTAGGTCCCGTCGGCCGCCGTGGTCGCCCCGGGCACCCCGCTGTTCGACGCGACCCGAGCCCCGGGAAGCGGGACCCCGGTCGAGATCACCGGGCTCTGCGGGTCGGTCAGGTCGCGCGTGCCCTCGGTGACGCGACCGGAGAACGAGGTGGTGTGCTTGGCGATGAGCGACACGTCGAGGTGCGTCACCAGGTTGCAGGCGATCGTCGCCTGCGGGTTGGCCGGCCAGCTGCCGTCCTTGCCGAAGTTGAACTGGTCGGTGATCGGCTGGTTCGTCCGGCCGACGGCGATGTTCTCGAGGAGGTAGTGGCCGTTCGCATCGGTCCGGGTGACGCTGCCCGTGTTGAAGCGGGCCACGCCGACATC
>ERZ795053.1290-NODE-1290-length-32004-cov-9.363548_pt1 | contig 32004 bp, 27 predicted proteins | sample MGYA00375137_ERZ795053 | MGnify/ENA primary metagenome ERZ795053 (study PRJEB30182, sample SAMN05720284) | activated sludge metagenome | isolation source: Anaerobic digester | place: Hong Kong | collected 2014-12-17 ...
TATATGTTTTCTGATCTTCTCTCTGGATAATACCAGCCTGGTCCCAGCAGGACCTCATTCCGGTTACCAATAATGATTATGCATGCCCTCTGCCGCAGGTACGGCACAAAGATCAAACACCGAATCCGTTTTGGAATCACATTAAAATTTAATAGCATATGAATTTTGATTATCTCCCTGGATTAATCTTCCTGGTCCCAGCGGGAAGTCCTATTATTAAATAGGAGTACAGCGCTCGGATCAAAAGCTCACCGGTGTCAGGGTGATCCTTCCTGATTCGCTTTCGCAATCGTTTAACTATTCATTTTCTCCCATTAATTCGTGAACTTTATTTTCTCAGATCAACCAACCGGATTATGGTCCCCAGGAATAAACATTCGTTGTTTTCATTGTCGAGGTTAACCTTCCTGTTGTTTTGTTTTACCATTATCTGCGTGGGCCTGGCATATAAACCTATTGGACGGTCACCCCTCAATGAGATCTTACGGTCAAACCGGCAACAATTAAAACCGGTGATCAAACACCCGGACCGCTACCGCCTACAGATCATCTATACCCAGATCGACCGGGATGCTCAAAATAACCCATCCTTCACGACCTATCGTTTTCATCAAAACGACCAGCTCTATTTTTATCCTGCGTCATCGGTTAAAATGCCAACGGCCTTCGTAGCGCTGGAAAAAATTAATAATCTGCAGACCCAGGGTCTGAATCGTGAAACACCCATGTTCACCAATGCCGACCGCGTCCCACAGACTTCGGTGACACAAGACACCACGGCAGCAAATGGAATGCCTTCTGTCGCCCAGTATATCCGGAAGATCTTCGCGGTGAGCGATAATGATGCCTACAACCGGCTTTATGAATTCGTCGGGCAGCGGGCATTAAATCAGACCCTCTACGCAAAGGGGTTTGGCCATACGCGCATCACCTGTCGGCTCGATGCGCCGCAATTTTTGCCGATTGACAATCAGATCACCAATGGGATCTACTTCAAGGACCATGGACAAATCGTCTTTAGCCAGGGCCAGGTACAGTCCCAGTGGGTGGCTCCCGATCTGCATCTCAATGATGAGTTGCAGGGTATTGGCAGTCTGGACCAGGACGGTGAATTCATCAATCAGCCGTTTGATTTTAGTCAAAAGAATTACATTTCTCTGCAGACTTTGCATGACATTCTGAAGGCGGTTATGTTTCCAGAGTCAGTTCCTGAAAATCAGCAGTTTAACTTTACCCAGGACGATTATCGGTTCCTTTATCGATGTATGGGCAGTTATCCCCGGGAATTGGCGCATCCTCATTATGACCCAAGCCGGTATCCCGACCATTATGTGAAATTTCTGGGATATGGTGACGGATCGTCGGCCATACCTCCTTATGTACGTATTTTCAATAAGGTGGGAGATGCCTACGGATATCTGACGGATGTTTCCTATGTGGTTGATTTTAAACACAACGTCGAATATTTCCTGGCTGCCACATTAATGGTTAATGCTAACGGCATATTCAACGACGGAGTCTATGAATACGACACTATTGGCTTCCCTTTTATGGCACACCTGGGTCAGGCAGTTTATCAGTATGAGTTAAGCCGTCCGAGAACCTATCCCCCTGATCTCAGCCGTTTTGAAGTAAACGATTGAATGGATGAGTAAGATTCATTGCCCACCTGCAGATCCTGCGCTATGGTAAGCCCTTTGAATGTAAATTCATTAACCCGGATGATGCCGGATCGAATCCATAATTGTTACTTTTACTTGATCCTATTCCGTCTGACACGGATTAACATTAGAACGGACCATCCATGAAAGTTGGCCTTTTTATTCCATGTTATATCGATCAATTTTATCCCCAGGTGGGTGTGGCTACCCTGGAATTGCTGGAACATCTGGGTTGCCAGGTGGTCTACCCTCCGGGTCAGACCTGCTGCGGTCAGCCACTGGCTAATACCGGAATGGAAAAAGCGGCTCAGCCAACCTACGATCACTTCCAGGAAGTATTTTCCGGCTTTGACCATATTGTGGCTCCTTCTGGTAGTTGCGTTTATCATGTGGTGCACCATTATCCGGTGGAGAGCCGGCCACAAGGGAAGGTTTGGGAGCTCTGCGACTTTATCGTCAATCATTTGGGTGTCACCCAAATTGCCGCCTCTTTTCCGCATAAAGTAGGTTTGCATCCCAGTTGTCATGGATTGCGGGGATTGCGTCTTGGACCGGACAGTGAGCGGGTTGAGGACCGGCCGGATGTGGTCCGGACATTGCTGGCATCTGTTTCGGGGATTGAACTGGTAGATCTGGATCGGCGGGACGAATGTTGTGGCTTTGGCGGCACATTTGCTATCACGGAAGAAGCCGTATCCGTCCAGATGGGGCTGGATAAAATCAGTGATCATCAACGGCATGGTGCAGAAATCATCACCGGTACCGATGTCTCCTGCCTGATGCACCTGGAAGGGTTGATCAGGCGACAGGGATTGCCATTGCAAACCAGACACATTGCAGAAATCTTAAATGCCAGACTATGAGCCAGCACCCGGAAGCGGCAGCCCGATTTATTGCAGATAATGAGCGCATGGCCTGGCACGACCGTTCCATCTGGAATGCGCGAAAGAAGCGGGATCTGGCCAGTCATTCCATCGAAGAATGGGAGCAACTGCGTTCGTGGGCGTCAGACATCAAAGAGCACACCCTGGCACATCTGGATCATTACCTGGAAGTATTCGAAAAGCAGGCTACTGCCAATGGCGTAAAAGTACATTGGGCGGCAACTGCAGAGGAGCATAATCGCATTGTGCTTGGAATCCTACGGGAAAATGAGGCCAGGCATATGGTGAAGTCCAAGTCCATGCTTACAGAAGAATGCCACCTTAATCCTTTTCTGGAAGCCAATGGGATTGAAGTCATCGATACCGACCTGGGTGAACGAATCGTGCAACTCAGGGAAGAAATTCCCAGCCATATAGTAACCCCGGCCATCCATTTGAAAAAAGAAGATGTCAGCAAGTTATTTGAAGAAAAACTGCATACCGAACCGGGCAACGCGGACCCGACCTATCTGACCCGGGAGGCACGTAAACACTTGCGAGCCCATTTTCTTGCATGCGATGCTGCGCTAACAGGTGTTAATTTTGCAGTTGCGGAAACAGGTACCGTGGTCGTCGTGACCAATGAAGGGAATTCGGATTTAGGCGTCCATCTGGGCAAGGTGCAGATACACAGCATGGGCATCGAAAAATTAATCCCCAAATGGCAAGATCTGGGAATATTTACCAGGCTATTGGCCCGCAGCGCTACCGGTCAACCTATTTCTATATATACAAGCCACTATACCAAACCGCGGCCGGATGTTCCAATGCATATCATTCTGGTTGACAACGGTAGGACGGAACAGCTTTCCAGAGAGCATTTCCGTAAGTCGCTGGCTTGCATCCGTTGCGGTGCCTGCATGAATACCTGTCCCATCTACCGCCGCAGCGGAGGACATAGTTACGGAAGCACCATTCCGGGACCGATCGGCTCTATTCTGACACCTGGAAAAGACTTAAAAAAATACAGCCCTTTACCTTTTGCTTCGACCCTTTGTGGCTCGTGTTCTGATGTCTGCCCGGTCAAAATTGATATCCACGACCAGCTGTACCGGTGGCGTCAGATCATTGCTGAGGAGCATCTGTTGCCGAAATACAAAACGATACCATTGGGATTGGCGGGCCGAATTTTTGCACGGGGTAAGCGCTATGACCAGGCAGGTCGCATTGCCCGCTGGTGGCTGCGACGCTTGCCTGCCTGGATGGTGAATAGTCGATTGAATGCCTGGAGCAAGCACCGGGATCTACCGAATGCACCCCGCAATTCATTTAAAGAATGGTATGAACAAAACCGGCCCCATGGATCCTAAAAAGCAGATATTGGACCGCATACGTTCGATCAGGCAAGCGCCAAAACCTTACCCGCCACAGGCAATTGAATCACAGGAAACGGACCTGGTAGAGGCCTTTATAGGCATGGTTAAGCTTTCGGGAAGCACCTTGCTTCGATTTGAGGATCAGCAAACCATGATCGATGAATTTGTGAAAGCTAGGCATCCGGTGAATGAATGGGTAAGCACCTGGGACCCATTAATCAGGATGGGGGCATCTGAAGCCGGAAAATTTACGGATGCGAGAAAGGTTATATCCTGTGCTGTTTTGCCCGGCAAGTTCGGGGTAGCAGAAAACGGAGCGGTGTGGGTGCCTGAGGAGGCTATGGGTCAGCGGACAATACCTTTTCTGGCTGAGCATTTGATCTTAATCGTCCATGCCAAAGATTTGGTAGCCACCATGCACCAGGTTTATGCAGTCAATCAACCTGGAAGCTATGGACTGTTCATAGCAGGACCATCCAAAACTGCGGACATTGAGCAACATCTTGTCCTTGGGGCACAGGGACCCTTAGCCCATACAGTTATTTTGTTGGGATAAATTCCAGGGCATCAACTTCTTTTTTCAGAATAAGAACCTGCGAATTATAAGAAGGTTGGGTGATGTATTCGATCTGGAAACCTTAAAAAGCCGGGATTAGGAAATCGGATGATTTTCTAATCCCGTTCTTGGTGATCCAAGTTACTTTGAAATAAGAAGGAATGGTATTTACTCTGCGATTTCCTGAAGAGTTTTTTCATTGCGGTATTGCGCTTTCAGGATTTCATTCCGGCGGGCTTCGGATGGTTTGGTGAAATACTTCCGGTCGCGGAGTTGCCGCATTAAATTGATTTGACGGTGCTTGCGCTTGTAACGTTTGAGCGCGCGATCAATAGATTCTCCTTCTTTGACTTCAATAATCAGCATAATTTGATTTTAGTTATCTAAATAATTTATTCTCGCATGCGATAGGGTCAAAATCGGTCCTCGCGGGGACGAGCTTTATTGACCACGATGGTCCTGCCATCCATTAACGTATTGTTTAGTGCGTCAATGGCCGCAGTAGCTTCTGCATTATCATCCATTTCAACAAATGCAAAGCCTTTTGACCGCCCGGTAAAACGGTCCATAATGATCTTGCAGCTTGATACTGCTCCGTAAGCCTCAAAAGCCTGACGTAAATCGTCCTCAGAGGTGGCATAGTTTAGTTTTCCAACAAAGATGTTCATAACGATAATTAATGTAATGATGGATTAACCTGGTGCATCGGCATCCAGGATGCTAGAACAAAACCCAATTAGAAACTATGGAAGATCGGTTGAGAAAGGACGACCGAAGATTGAATAAAAACTAACTGACACTATTCTAGGACCGCAAAGATACAATAATCGGGGTTATTCTCCAATTCATCGTGCCGGTACCATAATTGACTCAAGGTGGGCACAAAAAAAGCACACTCTTGAGGAGCGTGCTTCACTATCGTGTTCTTGGGAATTTTTGTCGAGTTTACGGACCGGAAAGAGCGTCTACATGGCTTGAATCAGCCAGGGGTCACAGCACATTCCGGACAGGTACGTTATGCTTCATCTTTGTTTCTTTTGCTATTGATTCGCTCGCATTAAAAATAAATATCGGTTAACATCGAAGCGGTAAAAGTGCGTTTTCATAATCTTGAACGAAGCCATCGCAAAAGGCTTACAACAATGAAGGTTGTGATCATGTGCAGTCTGTTTTTGGTTTTGGAATGTTCTAAGTGTATTTATCGGATGAATGCCATCGGTAAGTTCGGGTCGAATCGGCCTGCTGTCATCGGGCTTTGCCGGTTTTGGGTATAGCTTTTGACCTGATTGGTCACAAAATCAAACAACTCACCCAGTTGAACAACCCTATCCTGGTTTTGATCGGCACCGCCTTTCAGACCTTCAATCAGATAATGACTGAAGATGCCCTGGCGCAATCCCTGGTCTTCCAGGCTGACTTCTTCGGAAGAGCTAGACATCAGAAATGCGGTTCCGGACTGAGACTGGTCGATGCGTTCGTAAAATTGATTCAGCGCCTGCTGGAGGTTGATGCCCCGTTCACCCAGGGTGCCTGCATAACAAGCATCGGCCAGACAGATCTTTTGTTTGGCAGGGCTGTTGGAAAGGATGGTTTGTACATCTTCGTAACGCAGACGGTTATGATATCCGTCAAAGTCATAGGGGAGGAATGAACCCTTGAGTCCGTGACCGGAGAGATAGAGCATTACTACGTCGTTTTCATCTGCCTGCATAAATAAGGTCTGCATGCTTTCAATGATGTTGCGACGCGTTGCATCCTCATCGATCATTAAGCGGATCTGGTTGTCCGGTAATGCCCCGCCTTCCGGGCTTTTGAGGAACGCGTACATGCGGTATGCGTCGTCATCGGTGTATTTCAGCGTAGGCATGTGGTTGTAGCTTGCGACGCCGACCACTGCTGCCCAGATTTTTACATCGGGATCACTGTCTTTATCGACCGGATTTTTTTCGGCAATTGAAGTGGCAGGCTCGTCACGCAACTCGATGACGCGTCCGCGGCTCCAGATGGCACTGATTACCCGGCCGCTGTGGAAATACATGATACCCGGTCCATGGGGTGCATGGTTCTGCCATTGGCCTTCATAGCGGTCTCCATTGGCATAATAACAGACGCCTTCTCCTCGTGGTTGACCGTTGACAAAGGATCCGATGTAGTAACTGCCATCGCGGTAGGTATATTTACCTGGTCCGCTCTGACAATCTTCCCGGTTGCAATCGCGAACTTTTCCATCCGGTTGATTTTCCGTTAAGGTGCTATTTCCTGCTTCCGGAGGGCTTGAAGTGTTGGCAGTATTCACGACAGGATTTATTTGCCCATCTTCGTTGAGTGATTTCCCGTCCTTCCATTGGCCTACGACCTTCCGGCCATCCGGATAGGTGTAGGTGCCCTGTCCGTTAAATTTGGAATGATAAAATTCGCCGGTATACTGTTCTCCATTAGCCTTCACCAGCGTGCCTTTTCCTTCCCGGTATTGATTGTTCCATTGACCGTTATAACGATCGCCATTGGAAAAATAAAGGATTCCGGTTCCTTGGATTACGCCATCCCGAAACGTGCCCTGATACTTGGATCCGCTAGGAAAAACATACGTTCCGGTGCCATTATAACAATTACCTTGAATACATTGGCTCCATGCCATCAGGGGGGAAACACAAAATAGACAGAGCAAAAACTTCGTCATGTGTGAACCTGTTTAACGTGATGTAGAGTCCCTGAATAGTCATTTAGATTGTTGAAGTAAAGATGTCAAACGATGAGCCAAATGTTTATGTACTGGTTAAAACTAGCATTCAAATTTTTTATTGTTTTACCGGGCTGGCAATAAGACCGTTTTAACATTTGTATTCCAGCGTATTACTCCGGATCGGACAACTGGAAACCTTGCACCCCTGTATTTCGTTATCTTGTCCGAATAACATCAACCTCCTCATGAGTAAGACACCTTTTGAGTTTTTCGGAACAGAGACCATCCCGGTTGCAGCGCATCCGGTCTGGCTCACCTTACAAAATCCGAAACTGCTAAGTAATTTGATTCCGGGCATAGAGCGGATAGAACAAACCGGACCTACCAGTTATGCCTTCGAGGCCAGGCTAAAGTTGGGGATCATCAAGCCCGTACTATCCGGTACGGTGAGTTATACCGACGTTTTACCGGATCACCAGGTCGGGATGAAGGTGGAGCAATTCAGCAAAGTAGGATCCTCAACACTTGATGTTTTGATTCGTCTGGAATCCTGTAGTCCGGATGAAACGGAAGTGAACTATCGCGTCAGCGGACTGGCGGATGGTCTTTTGGCAAAAGCTGGTGTGAAAGCTTTGGAAAAACTAAGTGAAACGGCAATCCGGAAATTTATTGACTCCCTGGATGATCTGATCAGGCAGCAACAGACCGCTTAAGAAGTGTTTCGTCAGGCGGTTAACCGAATAAGCTGAATGCCTTTTTAACCCATTGGCCGGGATCCTGCATGGCTAATTTGCGGTCGCCAGAAAGTTCAACCAGGCTAAACCACTGTTCGAAACCAAGATCCCTGACTTCAGGGGCGGAAAGCATAACTTCTCCGAACACACCCCATACTTTCTTATGGTGCTTTTTAGCCAGTTGACAGACCGCTTGAATGAGTTTGCCCTGTCTGGATGTGTCATCCAATTTTCCTTCGCCGGTAAGGACAATGTCCGCTGAGGCAATTTGTTTCTCGATGGATAGCAGGTCAAAGATGACTTCAGTCGCAGAGACAATTTGCGCATTCCAAAATGCAAGAGGACTTAAAGCCAGTCCTCCGGCGGCACCCATTCCCGGGTACGCTATGGTCAGGCTGAATCGATTTTGTAACCAGGTGGCATAAAGAGCGGTTCCTGTCTCAAGCATTTCCACCACCTGGCTGGTCGCGCCTTTTTGGGCGGCATACTGCCTGGCGGCTCCCAGAGGGCCCAGTAAAGGGTTGCGAACATCGGTGGCAATAAAAAGCTCAGGCGGTGGTGGCAGGTCGGGCGGTTCAAGGACCGCAGCGATTCGGGCCAGGGAGTCTCCCTGCGGCGGGAGGGGGATGCCTTCCTCATCCAGCCATTGATACCCACAGCCGGAAAGCAGTCCGATGCCAGCATCATGGGTTGCACTTCCGCCGGCAAACACCACAATGCGTTTTACGCCATGCAACCATGCGTGGCGGATCAGCTGTCCGGTACCCCGGGTGGTCGTAAATCGCGGATCCCGCAGGGTTTCGGGGACGAGCTGCAGGCCGGAAGCCATGGCCATCTCCAGATAGGCCGTATTTGTGGATGGGTCAACAAAATAATACGCATCCAATTCGTTGTAGGCAGGTCCCGCCACCCGTACATATTCTATTCGCCATGGACGGATGTGACGTAAAGCATCCAGGGTCCCTTCTCCTCCATCTGCCAATGGAATGAATGAACAGCGTTCTCCCCAGACTTCTTTTGCCATGAAACCAATCTCGGTAGAGGTGAGGGTCCCTTTAAATTTATCGCTTACACATAATATTCTGAACAACGATGATGATTTGAAATGGTTGCTTTAATGATCTCGATACCCAGGCAACTTATTTAATTCGCTGTAATTTAATGGCGGCACAGTAATTGACGGAATAAAGTACTAAAAAGAAACAGGTTAAAAAGGTTGCATTTGAAGCTGCAAAATATTATTTTACCTGGCTAACCCAACCTGATAGAAGTTAAACCTTTATTGTTCACCTAAAATCATGGGCCAATGCTTGCGATACGAACCCGGATGGGATTGTGGCTGTTACTCCTCTTGGGAGTGCTGCAGGTGGGGTTGGCCAGTCCGATACCCCAGGATGATCTTCTGGCAACCGCCAAGGTTAGCTCGTTGAGTGAAATGCTCCAGGATGAAAATGTAGCTGGATATTTACAGCATTGGGCGCAACGGAAGACGAAATATCGCGATCAGGTCGCCTTTCTGCGTACCTTTTTCTACCGGACCCACCGGAAATACCTCAAACAATATGTTCCCTATTCATCGGTACAGCAAACCCTGGCGAATGGATCTTATGATTGCGTTTCCGGTTCAGCATTATTTGCTGCATTCCTGCAAGCGTTGGAGGTGCCATATGAAATCCGTGAGACCGGTTACCACGTATTTGTCATGGCCAGGCTGGATAATAAGTACCTGCTTCTGGAATCCACGGATCCAAGTGCAGGGTTTGTAGAAGACCAGCAGGCTATCATCCATCAGGTCCAGCAATATATCTTCGATGGCCTTGATGCCGCCATGGTATCCAAGCCGATTCACAACACCATCACACTGGAACAACTGGAGGGACTGATGTACTACAACCGGGCTTTGAATTATTTTCAGCTGCGTGACCGGGAATCAGCAGCTTATTTTCTGGAACATGCTCTTGCCCGTTATGACTCTCCCCGCATCCGTGCCATGTCAGACTTATTAAAAGAGCACCCGGAGCAAGTTGTGATTACGGAACGTTAGAACATCGGGTTTAGAGTCGGGGTGTGGCGTGATAAATACCTAAAAACACCATAAACAACTTGGTTACCAGGGGGATTTGAGGATCCATCTGATCATCAATGATCCAGTCTCGGGGATCTCCTTCGTATTCGGTATACAGCTGTAATGATCCAAAATCAAGCGGATCATTGAGCACCCAGTCTTCCGTCATATGATTCCACCGGGTCTGGAATATCCAGAGGCGGTAGTCATCCTGGATCTTCCACCGGGTGATGTCACCGGGCCAGAACCATCGAGCTGTCAGCAACGTATTGCCTGAACGGGCTTCCCAGAATCCCGGGTCCTCTACATAATGCATTTCAAAAGAGCCGGCTTCTTCACCTATCCGAAAGTCCCATTTCGTCCAGTCTCCCTGCATTGGCCAGCGCAAAGAGAGCGTTCCTTCGACGGACTCATCACTGGTGTAGACAACCCATTCGGCATAGGAGTCATCCCATCTGGTATGAATGGACTGCAATTGCTGACCGAATCCGGCTATCGCCGACCCAACCAGCACCAATAAGACAACAAAAGTTACTTTCATTTCAGAAAGGCAGATCGCCGAAGTCCTCGGCTTTTAATCCATCGTCGGTTGACCATCCGATCGGTGGCTCGGGATCTGAAAGATCAAACGAACTTTCAGCTTCTTTTGTTACTCCGGTGACGCGCCACGCATTGAGGTTGGTAAAGTATTTTCCATTCCATTCACGGCCGCGTAGATCAAAGAAGACCTCTACCTGCTGCCCTTCCTGAAATGGATCGATCACCGAACAGCGGTCCTGAGTCAATTGAAACTTCAGGTATTGGGGGTATTGTTCTTCCGTCAAGAGTACAAATTCCCGCGCCTGGAATGAAGCGGTTTTGGATTCGATATCAAATTTCTTATGCAATCTTCCTTTAATCTGAAATGTGTCGGCCATACCGGAATTGATTTTGTACCAAAGGTAGCAATCATTTGTTGTGTGGTGGAATTAGCCCATAAAAAACATCCTCTCAACAAGGGAGAGGATGTTCAAGCAGCCTAATCATTAATGAAGATTCTTGTATCTGACGAATGCTCAAATCAACCGTAAGATATCCGTCGGATTTTGACACACGATGGCTTTGCTACCACGCACGGCGATGGGTGCCTTTAAAATATCCGGGTTGTATTTGATGACCTTGATCCAGCTTTCGTCATCAAATTCCCTGCCTTTAATGTGTGTCCGGTAGTACGGATGAGCTTTATTAAGCAAATCCTTGGGGTCAATACCCAAAGATGTCAGAATAAACTGCCAGCTCATACCGGTGGAGGGAGCACTTCCAAAGGCAAAGGCCTTGATGTGCGGCGATAAGGATTGGGCATGAGCTACCGTCTTGCGGTCACCGGAAGAATCCGGATTGTAGTAAAGCAATATTTCTCTATGGCTGGTTTTCACAGAATATTATTTTGTAAATAATGCAATTAAGCATTCTTGGTATTAGCAATATAGCATAAATTAGAATATAAATCAAGAGGTGCTCAAAAATAATTGGGGGAAAATAGGAAGCATTTTCGGACCAGTGAGTCGAGCGGGACTTACGGGTAGATAGCCTATTTGTTAAAATAAGGCTAAATTGAGTACACTCCAGGAACGGAATCGTTTATTTATTGGTAATAGCTTTAATTTTAGAAAGAAACGGCTGGCTGAATATTGCCCGGGTATTTACCGAAGCCGCATCATTTCGGAGTTAATCTGCTTCTATGAAACCATGGTGTACCATTGTCTTTAGCTTGCTTGTCCTTTCTGCCAGGGCTAGTGTTGATGTGCCTGCAGCTGCCATACAATACATCCAGCAACATGCAGATGTGTTCCATTCCCGGCCTGATGACGTCAAACAATTAAGAATTTCCAGCGCATCCCAAGGAGTCCGGGGTAATTTTTACCTCTATGTGCAACAGCAGTACCAGGATCTTGATATCTACAATGCACTGGCTACCATTGCATTCTCTGCGGATCGCAAGGTGGTCTACGCTACCGGCCGTTTGGTAGACTCTCTGGAGGAGCGCCTGGTTCTACCTACCGAACGAATAACACCTGGTCTGGCCATAACGAAGGTACTGGGTAGCTTGAAGGATATACCGGAAATCGTACTCACCGGCTCCAACAAAATGAAACTGTCCCTGGGCCAGGACTTTACCGATTCTATTAGTATTCGCCTGGTGTGGTGGTCAGCAAGCCTGGGGCCAAATTTTGAATTGGCATTTGAAATTGTAGTGCCGAAAGGATCGGATGTGAGGCAATATTTGGTGCGCGCTGCTGATGGGGCCATACTGCAGGACAGATCGTTATTTGTAACTTGTGGGTTCGAAGGGGATTCACACGAGGAAGCTCCGGCTTTACCGTATAAAACGCAAGCGTGGTTTGGTCCGGAGAATGCCATGAACGTTTATAATGTTTATCCCCTGCCTGTTGAAAGTCCGGCGCACGGTACCCGGGCGGTAGTATCCAATCCGGCCGACCCCATTGCTTCACCTTATGGATGGCATGATACCGATGGTAAAGCAGGCGCTGAATTTGATGATACGGAAGGCAATAATGCGCGGGTGCAGGAAGACACAGATGGCGATGATTTGCTGGGGAAGACAGCGGATGGCGGGGAGAATCTCGTATTTGACTTCCTGCTGAATGAACAACGCGCACCTATTGATAACCTCGATGCCGTACTGACAAATTTGTTTTTTTGGGTAAATCTCAATCACGATTTGTTTTACCAGTATGGATTTAAAGAAACAGACGGAAACTTTCAACAAAACAACTATGGCCGCTCCGGGAAGGGAAATGACCCGGTATTTGCGGACGCTATGGATGGATCCGGACTAAACAATGCGCGATTTTACTCCCCGGAAGATGGCTCCGCGGGCAGAATGGAGATGTTTCTCTGGGGCACCAATGAAGCCAACCTGGAGATCAGCGGCCCGGACCAGCTTGCCGGTTCACTGACCAGTGTGGAGTCCGACTTCAGTGCAAACAACAAGCTGGAAGATATTGGCCAGGTGGGCGGTCAGTTAGTCCTGCTTAAAGATGCACAGGGCGGAACCTATCTTGGATGCCTGGGTACTGATCTAAGCAATGGAGCTGACTTTGCCGGCAAGATTGTACTTATCGAAAGAGGTACTTGTTTTTTTGTTGAAAAAGTCTTGCGGGCCCAGGAGCTGGGAGCCATTGCCGTAATTGTATTCAATAATGAATCCAATGAGCCCATTGTGATGGGCGGCAGCGATAGCCGGATTACCATCCCTGCTGTAATGATTTCCCGCTACGACGGCCTCAATCTCGTAAATGCCCTTTTAGCAGGGGATACCATCCAGGCGAATATATCCAAAGGTGCAGAAAACAAATACCTGGATTCCAGTCTGGATAATCTGATCATCACCCATGAATACGGTCACGGCGTATCCATACGGCTTACCGGTGGAGCGGCAGCAACCTCTTGCCTCGAAAATGAGGAGCAAATGGGCGAAGGCTGGAGCGATTATTTTGGGTTGCTATTTACCACCGACTGGAATGTTGCCCAACCGCAGGACAAAAGAGGTGTGGGAACGTGGCTTTCCAGGGAAAATACCGATGGGAGGGGGATCAGACCTTATCCCTATTCCTACGATTTATCGATTAACCCACTTAATTACAGCAATATTAATAACCTTGCAGTGCCTCATGGTGTAGGGACAGTATGGTGTTCGATGTTGTGGGATATGACCTGGGAAATTATCGGTACCGAAGGGGTAAGTAACGACTGGTACCACGGCGAAGGTGGTAACAATATAGCGCTGCAGCTGGTCATCGAAGCGTTGAAACTCCAACCTTGTCTGCCCGGCTTTGTCGATGGCAGGGATGCCATCATTCAGGCGGATGAACAATTGTACGGAGGAAAGCATCTTTACGCGATCTGGAAAGCATTTTCCAGACGAGGCTTGGGAGCAAACGCTCTGGAAAACTCACCATTTACGGTATTGGATGGTGTGGCCAACTACGATATGCCGGAAAATTTCAAAACGAAAATTGAATTATTAAACGCCCAGGACAGCATCCGGCAGGTCAATGTTACCTGGAGGACCATCGCTGAATTTGACAACGATCATTTCATCCTGGAGCGCAAAACCGGAGCTGGTAATTATTCGGAAATCGCCCAAATACCCGGGCTATTATTTGATGTTCAGGGACGTGACTTGCGGGTGGCGGACCCCAATATCCAGACAGGCAACCGGTACCGGTATCGCCTAAGTAGTGTTGACACCAGAGGTTTGTCCTCTGTTTTGGATTATACCGACGTCTACATAATTCCGGTAGATGGTCTGGTAGCCTATCCGAATCCCGTAAATAATGGCCTGATCAACATCAAAATTGCATCGGATATCCAGAGCCCGGTGGAAATAAATCTCTACGGAGTGGATGGGAAGCGCTATTTCCATCAGGAGTTTGCTGATCCTGAAGTTTTGTACACATCTTATCCGGTGGAAGTCAGGGGAATAAGTTCAGGTACTTATTTCATCCAGTTGATTTATGCGGACGAGGTGGTGTCCCGGAAAATTCAGGTGATACAATAGATTTGGAAAGTGGCCGGGAATCCATCAAGCGGAGATTGATGAGGTAGTATACATTACCAGCTCTCCGGAAAAAGAATGTTATGGTTTAGATTAACTATCTTTAATACAAGTCGGATCTTCCAATATGATTCGAATTATTCATATCACACTTTGGATTCTGCTTGCTACTGCAATCCATGCCAATGCCAGTGATGACCTCTCATCCAAAGCGATCGGCTATATTCGAAGTCATCCTGAGATCGTTCAGGCAGATCTCGGGGACCTGAAAGAGTTACGGATTGGTGGAAAAGCCAGTGGTCTAGCTGGACATCAATACATTTACGTTCAGCAGCAGAAAGACGGTGTTGATATTCACCAGGCTTCTGTTACGGTGTGTTTTGGTCCTGGTCAACAAGTTCTTTCAGTCCATGGCACCTTCGTTGCCCATCTGAACGAGAAGCTAAAAGACAAGGGGTATTATCTGTCTCCAGGTGACATCCTTTCCAGGTATCAAAGCACCTATCAACCGGGAATCGCAATAAATCAAAAGGTGTCAAGCAAAGCAGAATATGACCGGACTGCTGATCCCCGGAAAGTATGGTGGAATATTTCCCAAGATGAATACATTCTGGTCTACGAAATAATTATACATATCCCGAAGGATGTGCGGAAAATCATTTATGATGCCAGTACCGGCGAAATACTGGAAGATAAATCCCTGTATCAGGCTTGCCGGTTTGAAATTCCTGCTAGTGCGTCGCTGCCTGGCCCCAGTGAAAATAGCAGTGCATCTTCGGAATTCGGCGATCCGGTTAACAGCTACCGGGTGTTTCCATTGGGCAGTGAAAATCCGTCCCGGGGAGACCGGGTACTTTTATCTAATCCGTCAGATCCGGTTGCATCTCCTTACGGATGGCACGATACGGATGGAACGCCGGGTGCGGAATTTCTGACCACAAAAGGAAATAATGCGGAGGTCGCGGAAGACGAGGATGGGGACAACCTCCCTGGCCAGATGGCCGATGGAGGTGCGTCTCTGGAATTTGATTTTCCCATGGCAACCGACGCCACTCCTATGGCCAACCTGAATGCCTCCCTGACCAATACCTTCTATTGGATGAATATCAATCACGATGTGTTTTATCATTATGGATTTCAGGAAAGGGACGGCAATTTTCAAAGGAATAATTATGGTCAAGCAGGTTTGGCAAATGACCCGGTTCAGGTGGATGCACTGGACGGAGGCAATCTGAATAACGCCCGTTTCTATGCACCGGCTGATGGGGCACCCGGACGCCTCGAACTATTTTTATGGGGCGCCAATCGGGCAAATCTTATTCTAAACCGCAGGGGACAATCCCAAAAGCAAGTAACCAGCATTGAGTCCAATTTTGGGGCGCAAAATAAACTGCAACGGTTGGGTGGAATAACCGGCCCTTTGTCATTGGTGATAGATGGTGACGCAGGTACACATTGGGGATGCCCTGATGGGGGATTAACCACAGGATCGCAAATTTCCGGTAAAATTGCCGTTGTTCAAAAAGGTATGTGTCCGAACCTGGATAAAATATTGAATTTGCAGGAACAGGGGGCAACAGGAGTAATTGTGGTCAATGATATTCCCGGAGACCCCATTCTAATGAATGGCTCAGGTACCACCGTGGTCATTCCTGCCGTCATGATTTCGAAGGAGGATGGCAAATCGCTTATTAATGATCTGAAGAATGGCATAGAATATACAGCAAGGCTTTCGAATGGGCCGCAGGACCAATTTCGTGATCCCGGATTTGATAACGCCATCCTGACGCATGAGTTTGGCCATGGTATTTCTTCCCGATTGACTGGCGGGCCTGCCAACACCGACTGCTTGGACAACGAATTGCAGTTGAGTGAAGGCTGGAGCGATTACTTTGCGTTGATGCTCACTACGGACTGGAAAAGTGCCCGTGCGGAAGACCCCAGGACTATTGGAGCCTGGCTGCTTGCTCAAGACTCAACCGGATTAAGAAAGTACCCCTATTCGTATTCGAAAGGGGTCAATCTTCTATTATACGACGACCTGTATTTGATGGAAATACCGCATGGAGTCGGTGCATTATGGTGCTCCATGCTGTGGGATATGACCTGGAGTATCATCTGGCAGGAGGGCATCAGCCAGGATATCTACCTGGGCACGGGCGGCAATAACATTGCCTTGCGGCTGGTTATGGAAGGATTGAAGATCCAACCCTGCGGGGCTACTTTTACCGAAGCCAGGGATGCCATTTTGGATGCTGATGTTTATCTCTATGGTTCCCGCCATCACCAGGCCATCTGGTGGGCTTTTGCCCGCAGAGGATTGGGCGTTGGAGCTATTGCCTTGCGAGATTATTCCAGTTTTTATGAAGCCAGTCATGAGACTCCGTCGAACAGCGAAACTAAAATTGAGTTTCTTAAAGCAGTTGACAGTCTGGGTGTTGTCGTGGTTACCTGGAATACCATCCAGGAGTTTGACAACAAAATATTTGTGCTGGAAAAAAGAGAGCCCCTGACGAAGTATCGTGAAATTGCCCGTTTTCCGGGTCTTACACTGGACGTAAAAGGAAGGTCATTCCGATTTTTAGACGACCAGGTTGCGAAGGGAGGTTTTTATTCCTACCAACTGGGTTTATACGATATCCAAGATCAATGGAAGATCCTGGAAACAACTTCTGTACAATTATCTGATTACGATCAGCTGGCCTTATTTCCCAACCCGGTTATTTCCGGTCGGTTCATTGCCCGCCTGGGTCCGGCTGTGCACCAGGTTAAACAAATCAGGGTACTATCTGGAACGGGCACAGAGGTATTTGTTCAAGATTATTCGTCCGGCCAGGACCGGCAAATTGAAATTGCGCTACCCCACCTACCGGCCGGTATCTATTTATTTCAATTGATAACCGACACAAAGTCACTGGTTAGGAAATTGCAAATACTGAATTGATCGCAGCTTCAAAGGTCCCGGCTTACTCTATTTTTAGCAACGGCAACCGGGTTCGATAATCGCCCTGGCTGATCAGAATCTGATAAAGTCCGGTTTTCCAATTCGATCCACCCAGATTTACGGTCTGTTCTGCGCCACCTGCTAGCTGTCCCTGGTCCACCGCGCGCCCCAGTACATCCACGATTTGGTAGTGGATGGGACGGTCATCCGCCGACTGAATGGTCAATGTTGATGCTGTTGTAAAAGGATTTGGGAATACTTGCGCTTGCAGGGGAGAGGAAGGATCATTCCAGTTAGCCAATGTAGTTAGTTGGCTGGTGGATGCCGAGGCTTCTGCTTCAATGCGGATCTCGGAGAAACCGGCACAACTGCCTCCCTGATTGGCGATCACGGTAATCAGCAAATACCGGGCGACGATTCCCTGTAGATCCGGGCCAGCCTGTCCTTCGTAAATGGATTTTCCCGTTGCCTTAGCCAGGGTGGTATTGCCAAATGTTTTCCACTCAGCGCCCGTGTCTGAATAATCGATTGCAATTTCCGCAAGGCCCCAGTCCAGATGAGCAGGGTCATTCAGATTCCAGAAATGGGTATTGAATAACATATGGGGAGCGCCGAAATCATAGAGTATCCAGTGTGATTCACCACGTATGCTGTTCGGGCTGGAAGACCTATCGCAAGAAATCCACCCGTCAAACCAGGTGGTGGAATGCCGGTCCGGGTAACATTGTCCATATCCCCGTACCGAAGACAAAGCAAAAATTGCAATCAATTCTAGCGTGTATACGATCGTTTTCATTCTTCCGTAGGTTTTAAATGGTTAAGAATCCCAGCGGAGCGCCGGTTCCGGAATAAAAATTTGAAAGATTGGGAAACAACGTGCCGAGTTCGCTAGAGGACACCCCAAACCACAAGGCCATTTCCGCAAAATACTGGTCCACGGAAGTGGATGGGATCAGCACGCCACCGCCGATTTCCAGATCGCTTTCCAATTCCAGCGAGGGATAGGTACCGTAAACCTTGCCCCCTTTAACACCACCGCCCATCACCAGAACATTGCCTCCCCAGGCATGGTCGGTTCCATTTCCATTTGAAGTCAATGTTCTGCCAAATTCGGATATGGAGAAAGTGGTCACCTGATCGGTCATGTTCAATTCCTGCAAAGCAGCATAAAACTCACCCAGCGCTGTACTCAAAACCGGTAACATATCCTGTTGGCTTTGCAATACCTCGTCATGGTGGTCCCAGCCACCATAATCGACAAAAAAGATTTGTCGCTGGACATTGAGCGTCTGCTGGACGGCAATGGTTCGGGCGATCATTTCAAAGCTCTTGCTCAGGTAGTTATCGGAAAAAGAGGTTCCTATGACAGATTGCGACAGCGCGCTTTCAAACTCGATGTGCGCATCCCGTGAATCACGAATGACATCAGCATAGGTCTTTTTGAAGATGTCCTGGTAATTGTATTCCAATAAGCTGTCGATGGCCTGCGTCCGCATCCGGTCGAATACATTCCATTCGTCTGTAACACCATACCCATAGATACCAACACTTCCATTGTACGGGTCGATGGCATATTCTATGGTGTTTTGACCGGACTGAAAAATATTGGTGCCGGACAAAGAGATATTCATGGAAATACGCTGATTGGTGTTCATATCGTGAATCATGTCCGCGATCTTTCCTCCCCAGCCTACGGAAGAACGTTCGTGTGGAAAACCGGTCTGCCATTGCTGGCTCTGATCCGAGTGACTGAATAACCCCAATGGGAGTAGTTTTTGCTGATACGAATTAAAATCTTCCTTGGTCGTTGGCTGAATCAGCGTTCCCACATTCGAAATGAATGCCAGATGATTGTCTTCAAATAATTGATGCACTGCGGTCATCGATGGGTGCACGCCTAGCTGCATACTGTTATTGGTGCCTTTTAATGCAAGCAAATCCTCCTGAGGCAAAGCGAGGTTCGACCGGGTATTGGCGTAAACCTGGTAGGATGCATTATCCCTGGGTACCAGCATATTGAAGGAATCATTTCCTCCGGACTGCATCAAACAGACCAGCGCTTTATAATCGCCGGCTGCCGCTACGGCCGAATTGGCCATTGCCGCAGCATTAATGGCCTTCATATTGATGAGGGAATTGTAGAGTGTGGCATAACCCATAGCGCCACAGCCCAATTGCCCGATGAATTTTCTTCTGGAAATATTTTTCATAGTGTCGTTGGTGTTTCGATTATTTGAAAATGGCATAGTCCGGTGAGATAAGCAGAAGGTATAATGCCAGTCGAACCCGGTCATCACGGTAGTCGCCGCGCTGGATGGGCTCCAAGGCCGATTTGATGATACTGCGGGTCCGGTCGGTCAGTTGTCCATGGGTGAAAAGGACATCGAGCCGGTTGAGCAGTACTTCCGGATCACGAGCCAAAGGGGTTAGCTCATCGGTGTTCAGGACCACCCAGGGCTGGTCTTCCCAATTGGCCATTACATAATTGGACGCGGTCCAGTTGTTCACCTGGTTGATGTATCCTACACTGGTTTTGGTATTGTGTATCTGGAACTCCGGTGCGATCAAGCTCTGTTGGGCAATCGGTCCAATGGGTTGATAATCGGGAAGAAAAAAGTTAAAAACGCTGGGTGCGCCCAATGGCGCCTGGCCGGTTGCTTCCCAAAAGTCATAGCCGATGTTCCAGAATTTATTATCGTATTGTTCAAGCGGTAAAGCCTGACTGAATTGGGTGTAACGTATGAATGGTTCAACCAGTTTGCCGTGCGTAGGTGATTCCAGCGCAGCACAGGTGCGGGCTTCGGGATCCAGGAGTATGGCCCGGATAACCGCCTTCATGTCTCCGCGCTCGCCCTGACCATTATCGTTAAATGCTTGGGTGACCCGCGCTACGTAAGCCGGAGAAGGATTGGAGGTAACCATTCGCTGAATCAACTGCTTGCCTATAAATGGTCCAACATTGGGATGCATAAACAGGGTATGGATGGCTTCAGCGATGTCTGCCATGCCGGATTGTCCGGATGCGATGGTGTAATTGCCGACAATGATTTTTTCACCAGGCTCATGCCAGTCTTCGTACATCCGCATGGGATGTGTCATATCGCCAACCCAGATGCCCAGCCCAAATTCCGCACCATCTACATATTCATTAGGGACTACGCCGGACAGGCCCAGGCCGGTAAAGACTTTAGCCAGGTTTTTGATGTCCTGCTGACCGTACGTGGGCATCCAATTTCCTGATCCGTCGGTTTTTCTGGAACCATCTTCATTGAGTTCATACAATCCGATGCTGAAAAGCTGCATGATCTCCCGAGCGAAATTTTCATCGGGGTGAATATTTTCTTCTTCGATGGTCTTGGGATTGTTGAGATGACTCAGGTAAAAGCCCATCGCCGGATGGAGGGCAACATCCATCAGGAGGTCTTCATAGTTGCCAAAAGCATTTTTATTGAAGAGATCGTAATAGCTGGCCAATCCATCGCCAAATCCGGAGAGATCCGAGTTCATTGAGATAACAAAGATTTCGCTTAATGCCAAAGCAACCCGTTCACGGACCTGCTGACTTTCACCACCGGTCATAAGATGATGCCAGTAACCATACTGAAAAGCAGACCAGTATGGTCGGTACCCCACGTCGCTGGAGTCACCCCCATTTGCTAGGAAATTAGTAACGATTTCCTGGTAAATGGACATGGTTACCGGTAAGACATAAGATGGTTGGGAGGCCAGTTGCTCGTCCAACCATTGCGCTGACCCTTCATCAGCGACTTTCTGGATTAGTTCCAGGTTTGCTCCCAGGGTTGCCTGTGCCAGAAACCGGGACGCATCCATTCTTGGGCCATCCAGACCGTCTCCACAGATGGTCTTATAACCATCAGCCGTCTGGGTCCAGTTCGGCGGTGTATAGGACGAACTGGTTAAAACCGTTATCCCGTTGCAGTTTCCGCCTCCCAGAGTAACGGTTTGAGCAAAAGCCGAAGCAATAAGTAGACTTAGGCTACAGAGTAATAACCAACGCATAAATTGAATTTTTAAGGATTGCCAGAGAATGCCGAAAGCAGTATGGAAATGGGGTTACAAATGAACAACGATGTACTTTAGGAATGTAATATATAAACTAATGGAATTTGTTCGGTCAGCGATTACTTTTTCCATGCACTAAGGTAGGGACGGTGCTAATTTATCGATATGCACCGGATAAAGAGCTTTAATGAGCTTCCTCGGCAGTAATAATGCGGCGGTGGTAATTGACCTGTCCGAGGTGATAACTGAGGTGCGCCAGCAAATGGAGGAGAAAATAATGAATGTTCATCGGATAGCCGAAGACTTCCTGTGGATAGGTTTCCTCAAGCCTGGAAGGGTCCAAACCTGTCAGGGTGTCATGGACCGCCTTTTTGGTGGTATTGATTTCATCGAGCAACTCGGATTTGGAGCGTCCGGTAGCGCTGAACTCATAGGCGCGGTTACGGGTGTAAGGTATTTCACCCAGCTGTCTGCCTATAAATTCGCGCAAATTCCCACATAAGTGGATCGCCAAATTGCCACCCGGATTGATAATGCCGGGAATGATCTGCCAAAGCAGCTCGTCCGAGGGGTAGAGCGCTATTTCCTGAGCTAATTTTTCCAAATCACGCTGATATAGTGCACTGAGTTCTTTCATGATAGCGTATTTAATTCACGATTTATATCGAGTGGATGACGGCTTAAAAATAGGGTAATCGATATCCAAAAGCAACTTACGGTAAAAAACCAACCGTTAAGTTTAGTGCGTCAGGAAATGCGGATCTTTTTCACCCGCAGCAACCGGGAAAGGCAAACGGTTTTCTAACGGGGGTAGCAGGCAAGTGGCAAAAGCGGTGAAAGCACAAGGCGGATTGTAAGCCCGGTTGAAATCCAGAACGACTTGGTTGTCATCCTTGGGTCTTTTGGTATATAAATAGCGACCGCCACCATACGTATCCATACCACTGGTCTCATCGTAAAAGAGCAGGAATAATTCGTCAGGGCCTCCGTCCAGTACGATTAATTCGTAAACATTCCCCTGATAGTTAAAACTAAGGTAACCGGGGCTGGAATTCTCCACGATCATATCCAGGGCATTGGGTAGAGGTATCGTCCGTGCGGTGTTGTAGGGGTGAAAAGTGGCTTGCAATCGCCAGTGCGAATCAATCGGGAAATAGGGGATTTTCTTAAGCGTTTTACGCGCAGGGTGTTCGGTATCCCGGATCCGTACGAGGTAGTGCCCTCCACGGTTGATTAAAAACCACTGATAGGAATCGTAGGCACAAACATATGACGTATCGGCAGGCTCAAGGCGGATATCCTGGACACCGGATCCGTTCACCATTACATCAATACCAGGGTTGATGTGCATATCTACCTGTTCACGATTCACGGTTATCGTACCCATCTCGGGAGGAGTACCTGCCGGAAACCGGACAGGACAAAGGGAGTCGGAACCAAAACATTGCGTTCCTTCTTCAAGGGGGTAGAGGCCCACCAGGGTGACCCATCCATCGGGTTTGGTCAGCGCGGTCAGGCGTTCACCTTGCCACTGGACGATCGTAGCTTCATAAGACATGGATTCGCTTGTGCAACCGGCGGTGAGCATTGCAATCCAAAGGAATACGGAAGCCATAATGGCAGCGCGAAGCATGAAGTGTCATTATTTGGAAAAGATAGGAATTTCGGCCTGTGCATCAAATGAATACTTAATCTTTGGCCGATAAAATTTTAGGATTAAAGGCTAATTCCCGAAAATGCGATTGCGGCAGGAATGAATTGTTATTGCAATTGAAAATTCATCGCACTGATGCGGACGGCATCTTTTGCATCGCGCATGTATTCGACCACCCTGAATGTAACGGAGTCCTGCAGTTCCATTTTGATCTGTTCGGGCAATGGATCTTTATTTTCCTTGTTTTCAAAAACCATTTGGCGGGTATCAATGGTCTTGGCTTTCAGAAAAATACTATCACCCTCCGGGGTTAAGGAAATCCAATACAAATCATCCTTGCGCTCTTTGATCCAGATGTCCTGGTCCGGTAAAGCGTTACCGTGAAAGTCCTGACGTTTGGCGTGACATTCCCAATAGTTTCGCCGGGGGTGATCCCAATGCGCCTGGATAATGGCTTCGCCGCTCTCTGTATTCCAGTCGCCTGATAACCAATGCGTGAGTACCTGGGGTGTGGCTTGATCCTGGGTAGTATTTTGTTCCTGTGAACAGGCGATAAACAGGAGCATTCCGGTAACAATTAAGATCCGGTACATATTTATTTTTGCTGCAAGTTATTCGATTTCCAGGGAATTAATAGTCCCGGAGCGAAAAGGTAATGGGTGTAAAGCAGCACGCTATCGGGTGAAATAACGGAATTCGCATCCTTTCTGTCAGACCATAGCACCATGCGATACCATTTATTATCGGCCCCCGGAGGTCTTGAGCATTTTTACGACCTGGGTAGCTTGCTCGCCATAGATCCTCAAAAAATAAATTCCATTGGTGAGCAGACGCATATCCAACCGGGAGCCATCCAGTTGCCGCCTCAACAGCAAGCGCCCCTCCTGAGATATAACATCCACAAAGGTCCCTTCCGGAATGCCAGAGACGGTGATTGATTCGCCGAATGGATTGGGATAGACCCGGATGCTTTGTTCCCATGCAGGACGGGCTGTGACCTGTTCAGTGGTGCACTGGCAAAGGTCAGGATCCAATTTCAAACCAGGTCGACAGCGTTGTGAACCCAGTACCGGAATCAGTTGCACCGTGTAGGTAAATTCGCTCAGCACTCCCCCGATCTTGACTTCGGAGACAGTTACGGTAATGGGCTCATCATAGGGCCCGGTCAGCCAGTCCAAAGGTATTTCCGGTTCCCACACGATGGTATTATCCCCATAGCCATTGGTTACGGGTAATATTTTTAAAGGTATGTCCTGATGAAAAGCATCGGTCATCTTAACGGTGGCCTGTGAGAAGTTGGCATTCGGTTTACTGAAGCTCCAGCGATTATAAACCAGCGGTTTGGGAAAAAAACCCTGGGAGGGATAAGCGATGAATTCGACTTCCGGGTCCGGGTTTTTTGGCCCGATCACCCACAAGGCCTGGGTACTTTTGGTGGAACCCATACCAAATGATTTGGCACGGCTGTATAGAATCCAGCGGCGGTGGCCTACCGCTTCATTATTGGATCCATTGTCCTGGATGTAAGCCCGAATGGACTCCGAGCTTTGCGTTCCGAACGCGAGATTGGATTTTCGTGCTGCATCGTATCCGTCCTGCGTCCAGCATTTCCATGTTTTGGGCGGGTCATGGCTCAAGTCATGATTGGCCAGCATCATAACAGCAGCCTGCTGTGCTTTGTCACTCATCACCTCATCCCAGCAAATGCTATCAGGAAGACCAACCAGCCTCCGGTAATAATTGATGCGTTGCAGGGTTCTTTCGTAGGCCATGGAAGATATGGTCCCAGGTTGGCATATTGTATCCATTACGGATCCGGTCCAGTTCAATTCCGTCAGGTTTACTTGCGACCCGATGAAATTATCCTGGTAATCGATTAGGGTCGCATCGCGCAGACATTGTGCAATGATCGTATTCCAACCACTTAAAAGGGTGAGCAAGAGTAGGTAACGTGTTATCATCCTGGTCGTATTCGTCTGAGGTTCTTCCAACAAGGATTATGCCACTGATCCTGGCACACCGATCCGGGAACTCCATTTTAACAGCCCGGGGTTAGTGATCGTTGTATCGTCCTGAAAACCGGACCATTGCATGTTTTTTTAACATTCTAAAACTTTTACCACAACCGATGCGTCTTATTGCTGACTGATGAATTGAAAACCACGAGGTGAGAATCAGACAAGATTTACAAACTGAAAATTGGGTTTTACGGTATCAAGCAGGAGATGAAAAAGCTCTGGGTTTACTGATGGATCATTGGCAACAGCGGATTTACAATCTGGCGTACAAAATGATTGGTGATGAAGCTGTCGCAAAAGATATTCTTCAGAAGACCTTTATCAAAGTATACCAACACCTGCACAAGCTGGAGGAGGCTGACAAGTTTCGCCCCTGGGTGTATAAGATTGCTGTAAACTTTTGTAACAGTGAGTTACGTAAGACAAAACGGACAGAGTCGCTGACGGAAGTTCATGCCGGCATGGTGAGTTCATCCATAACCAGCGAACATCGCGTCGAACAAAATGAATTGAAGGATTTGATCTGGCAGACGTTGGGGCAAATCCCAGAAGAACAGAAGGCTGTAATCATCATGAAGGAATATGAGGGATTTAAATTTCAGGAGATAGCCGACATTCTGGATATCTCAATCAATACGGCAAAATCCCGCCTTTATTATGGTTTACGCTCTATGAAGAAATTATTAAGTGAGAATCCACATACCAAAGCATATTATTATGAATATCAATAACCGCCAGGAGAAATTAATCGACTACCTGTATGATGAAATGAACAAGGAAGATCGGGCGGCCTTTGAAATGGAATTGCAGGCAGATGCTTCCCTGCAAAAGGAGCTGCAACAAATGAAGCAAGTTCGCAGCCATTTGCAATCCATACCGGATGTTGATTTGCGGGAGCCATTGGTCATACCGGCCACTACGCCGCCTGCTGCCACGCACCGGCTTCGCTGGCTTAAGCCGTTTTACGGTGTTGCTGCGTCCATTGCGGCATTGTTGCTGCTCGGTGCCTGGACGGGATTGCATGTAGAAGCAGGCAAAGGGGAACTGGTACTGGCTTTTGGTAAGTCAGTACATACCCAGGCTATTCCAAATGAAGCATCCATTACGCCGGAAATCCAGAAATACCTGGATCAGTATTTACAGGCCAATACGGTCCAGGTTAAATCGCTGGTTAACTCCGCCGAATCAAAGATGCAGGACTGGCTCAGCCAGCAACAAAATTCTTTTGAACAGGTGGTATCCGATAAATACCTGGTTCAGTCCAGGCCAATGACTTCCGGCACCTTTGTCACGATGGAAGGCTTGCATTCACTGATGCAGAAACAGAATAAAGAAATTGAAGCCAAACTCGACTTTTTTGCCGAGAACTTCTTCCAATATCTCCAAGCTACCCAACAACAAAATCAACAGCTGTTACGCGCCGGATTGCGGGAACTGGCCCAAACCATGCAGGAGCAAAACCTGCTGGATCCCCGCTATTCTAATCAAACTCAACAGGTTAATCAAAATTACGAATGATGAAAAAAGTAAGCATAACACTGCTCTTTATGCTGACCGGGTTCCTGGCGACCTACGGTCAATCGGACGAAAGCCGCATGGATCGCGACATCAATGTCTGTGAAGATATCTTGCGGAGTCTCATGCGCCAGGAATTTCAGCAAGGTTACCGATTCGGCGGTTACACCGGAACAGAAGCCGAATATATTGAAAATGAAGGAGTCATCTTCCGGGTCAGACCGGATAATATGCTGTGGGATGGCCGGGGTATCTACGGCGTCAGCAGCAACCTCAAAGATGCTACCATCACGATTCAGCGGGCTATCGGCGATGCGGTCGATGACGAACAGATCCGCGAGAAGGCAGAAGCCAGAAGGGATAAAATGAATGAAGAGCAGCAGGAGAAAATGGAAGGCATACTGGATCGATACCAGCAGGTTGCTACCAATTTTCTGGCTGATTATGCGCATCTGCTATCCCAGCTTAAGGACAACGAAGAGGTGATCGTTCAAATCAAATTAAATCGCATGGGAGGATTTCTCGTGTCCACCACGGGCTGTGAGGATTGTCCGGCAGCAGTGGCATATGCCCCTCAGGATGGCTCGGATGAAAGCATGGATCAGATCAATGTATCCGTACCGATGGCCGAGATCAATAAGTACCATCAGGAGAAAATTTCCCTGGACGCATTTGAAGAGGAGATTCATGTAGAGCGGGTCACCCGTAATACGGCTCGTGATGCCAATATGGAGATTTTTGCTTCTGCCCTGGATAAGTTATTTGATCAACGGATGTCCAAAACGTACTTCATTTCCAGTCCTTCCGTGAGCTACGAGCGATTGAGCAATCTGGGTGCTATTTTTAACGTAAAGGTGTATTCCTCAAACATCAATGGAAAGGATTCGTATTCCATGCCTACCCAGGGTACCGATGATATGACCAAGGAAGAGCGCAATGCCAAGGTTAAAAGTTTGTATCCTGAGTTCATTGATGCGATGAAGGACGCCCTGGTTGACTATGGGAGGATCATCAATTCACTCGAAGAAGATGATGCGGTGGTTATCCGGATACGCATGACAGAATGTGAAGGATGTGGTTTGCCCGAAAAAGTCGAATTGTCCGTAAAAATGAGTGACCTGAAAGGTTACGATATGCAGAAACTAACCCGGGAAGCGGTAAAAGGTAAAATCAAGGTCAAAGAATCGGATCAATAATTTGCGGGAATCCAGATTCGACCGTTTAAAAGCTAAAAGCAGAATGCCCTGGATACCATCCAGGGCATTTTTTTGCCTGGTCCAGTCCTTTGACCAATCATTGTCAGCGCATTATCGATAGGATGGCTGATGGTGAAACAGTCATTCCGGAATGGATGCCTGGCTTGTTGTTCTATCTTTATTTGAAGGTTTCCCAAAGTACCGGATAATCAAAATACAGACCATCTGAGGCCCGCAGTGCTGCAACCACGATGAAATAAAGCATTCCAAAATAATAGCCAATACCCGTAAGGATCAACAGCGGGATAACAATTTTAATACCGGAGGCAATGGCTATCACCTGTAACAGTACCGCCAGAACCAATCCTACCGTCCAGCTGATGTGAAAATTCAAAACTTCACGGCCTTGTTGGTCCAGATAAGCTGAGCGGTCCCGCTTACTACTCCAGATAATCAGTGGCCCCAATATGTTTCCAAATGGAATGATATGCATGGCAAGGGCGGACAGATGTAATGCAATTCCCCAGTCGCGTTCCTCTCTGGTCAATTCGGTGATCATGTTTTTTTATTGAAAATTATCCGGAAGGAGCATGCGGTGCCAATTCCATTCGATGGAACCAAGGAGGATATCGACGGGATGTGTAATTGTACGGTAAAAATGTCGGGCTAAATCCGGTTTAAGGCCTACCGCCGATTATTTGTTCAGGGCATCCAGATTTCTGCGTATTCCGGCATAGCCGGGTCTTTTGAGCGGCGATTTGTCGAATTCCTTGACGAATATCTCCTCGGTCATTTCCAGCCATTCATTTTTATTCCAGTCGAACCAATGCCCATGCGGTGTAAATGCCGGTTCATGATGTGGCGTGGCAAACCGGTTCCAAGGACATACTTGCTGGCAGATGTCGCAGCCAAAAACCCAGTTTTCCATTTTACCGTGATATGGTTCCGGGAGCTGTTCTTCTTTCAATTCAATGGTGAGGTAGGAGATGCATTTACTGCCATCCATGAGGTAGCCTTCCTCAGCAATGGCACCGGTGGGGCAGGCATCGATGCACTTCCGGCAGGTGCCGCAATGATCCCGGACCGGTTCGTCAGGTTCCAGTTCCAGATCAATAATCAATTCGGCCAGGAAAAAATAAGATCCGATGCGTGGATGGATGAGCAGGGTGTTTTTTCCGATCCACCCTAATCCGGCGCGCTGCGCCCAGTCGCGTTCCAGGACAGGAGCAGAATCTACAAAGCAACGACCGGTGACAGGACCATATTGATGGCGGATGGAGTCGAGCAGCTCTTTTAGTTTCTTTTTCAGCAGGCCATGATAATCTTCCCCATAAGCATATTTAGCCACCTGAGGTGCTTCGCGGTTTTGTTGGACTTCACCCGGGTAATAGTTGTAGGCCAGACATACGACCGATTTGGCGCCGGGTACCAATACGGTGGGATCGACGCGCTTTTCAAAGTGATTTGCCATCCACTGCATCGTGCCTTGGTAACCCAGGTTCAGCCATTGTTGCAAACGCTCCGCTTCCCGGTCCAGCCTTTCTGCGCGGGCAATACCAACCAATAGGAATCCGGCTTCCTGGGCGAGTGATTTGACGATGTTGGAATTGTTAGTTATAAATTTTGAATTATGAGTTATGCTTTTTCGTGGTAATGATTGCAGAACGTATCATTTTCAGTATTCCTTTTGCCATTGATTCCACAGGTTGATAATGTTAACTACAAATTCAAAACTTTAAAAAATTATTGCACCCTTTCTCTCACTCATAACTCACAAAATCTGCAGTTTCGCAAACTTCAGCATGATCCTGCGTTCCGGGTTATCAACCTGAGGGAAAACGATGGTTGCTACGCGTTTATCCCGTTCGCCATCGACCCGCTGGACTTCTCCTTCACCAAACTTTAAATGGAGAACCTTCATACCCGCTTGAATCTCATTCGGATCGGCTGCTTTAAACGATGCCGGGTCTATTTTTGGTGTAAATGCCGGCTTGGGTGGTTTCGGAAGGAGTCCACCGAGCACTTTGGGTTCCGGAAATCCCTGTTGCTGCCCGCGCCCGGTGGTCCCGGCGTCCAGGACTTCTTCATCCAGCTCGTCCAGGAAGCGGCTGGGATCATTAAAACGCATTTGTCCAAACTGGTAGCGGCTATTGGCGAATGACAGGGTGAGCATCTCTTTGGCACGGGTCACGGCCACATAAAAAAGGCGCCGCTCTTCTTCAATTTGCTCGGGTGAAGAAAGTGACATAAACGAGGGGAATAAATTCTCTTCCAGGCCTACCACAAAAACAGCGCGAAATTCAAGTCCTTTGGCGGCATGGACCGACATCAGCGATACGTATTCGGTCTGCTTGGTATCCTCATCCATATCGGTCAGCAGGGAAATCTGCTGGAGGTATGCGGCCAGCGACTTATCCTGTACATCCTGACCTTCGATGACCTCGTCGTTTTCCACAAATTCCTGCACGCCGTCCAGCAGGGCATTCACGTTTTCCAGCCGTGCCAGGCCTTCGATGGAGTTTTCGGCTTTCAGATGGCCCATTATTCCTGACGTCTTGGACAAATGCGCCGTTACTTCATAAGCATTATGAGAGGCGGTCATCCGGTTAGCTTCCAGGACGATCCGCGCAAAATCCTTTAGTGCAGTTGCGGTCCGGGCACCCAGCTCGATGCGCTGCATGGCCTCCCAATAAGATATTTCCTGCGTATTAGCCAGATTGGCGATGGCATCAAAAGAAGACTGGCCTATACCGCGCTTGGGATAATTGATGACCCGCCGGAAGGCTTCGTCATCATTGGGATTGATGGCCAGTCGCAGGTAGGCGATCATGTCCTTGACCTCTTTTCGCTGGTAAAAACTCAATCCGCCGAAGATCCGGTAAGGAATGTTATAACGCCGCAGATACTCTTCAAATACACGGCTTTGCGCATTTGTCCGGTACAGGATCGCAATCTCGTGACTGGGCAGGTTGTGCCGGTTTTTGTATTCGACAATGGTGTCGGCAACCCGCCTGCCTTCTTCCGTGTCGGACATCGCCTTGATCACCTGGATTTTCTGGCCGCCATCGTGCTCGGTCCACAAATCCTTGGTAATCTGTTTTTTATTGTGGGTGATGATCTTATTGGCGGCTTTGACAATGAATTGTGTGGAGCGGTAATTCTGTTCCAGTTTGTACACCGACAGTTCCGGGTAGTCTTCCTGGTAATCGAAGATGTTCTGAAGGGTTGCGCCACGAAAAGCGTAGATGCTTTGCGCATCATCGCCTACAACGCAGATATTGCGTGAACTGCCTTCGTAATCGGTCAGTAATTTCAGGATGGAGTATTGCAGATAGTTCGTGTCCTGGAACTCATCCACCAGAATATACTGAAATTGCTGCTGGTATTTTTGGCGGACATTATCCTTGTTCAGGTAAAGCAATTTAAACAGCTGGTAGAGCAGGTCATCAAAATCCATGGCGCCGGCCCGGTGGCATCGGGCGACGTATTTCTCATAAATTTTATGCAGCATGGGCATGCGGTTCTGCCGGTCCTGCTCCATCAATTCGGGGGACTTGGCATAAACGATGGGCGAAATGACGTTGGATTTTGCGCTGGAGATCCGTGTCCGCACAGCGCCGACATTATAAGCATTGCGATCCAGTTCCATTTCTTTGATGATCGATGCGATCAGGCTCTTGGTATCGTCGGTGTCGTAGATGGTAAAATTGGAAGAGTACCCTATTTTCTCTGCTTCCACACGCAAGATGCGGGCAAAAATGGAGTGAAAAGTCCCCGCCCAGATGTATTGAGCCTTGCGACCTACAACCCCCTCGATCCTTTCTTTCATCTCCTTAGCTGCCTTATTGGTGAAAGTCAACGAAAGAATCTGCCAGGGAGGGATGCCGCTATCGATCAGGTAGGCAATGCGGTAGGTGAGTACACGGGTTTTTCCACTTCCGGGGCCGGCAATCACCATCACCGGGCCATCGATGTGGGTGACGGCCTGACGTTGTACCTCATTCAATTCATTCAGGTAGTCCAATCTTCTGCTTTCGGTCATGGGTGCAAAGATAAAGAAGATGCATATATGTAAGGGGAGGGTGGGGAAATGTTGAATGTTGAATGTTGAATGTTGAGCCCACTCCGGAAAGTCAATTTCAATAAACCTAATGT
>ERZ795053.1291-NODE-1291-length-31988-cov-6.734507_pt1 | contig 31988 bp, 20 predicted proteins | sample MGYA00375137_ERZ795053 | MGnify/ENA primary metagenome ERZ795053 (study PRJEB30182, sample SAMN05720284) | activated sludge metagenome | isolation source: Anaerobic digester | place: Hong Kong | collected 2014-12-17 ...
ACTCGGCAGAACAGTTCAATGATAAAATCTTCTGTAGTCATCGGGTTCTCCTTTTGCTAATGGTCTTGTAGCTCTTAGCTTAAGGGAACTCGATGCCTTTTTTCAACTAGCACCAAAGGTTAGAAGACAGTTCGCCGCAATTTTCCTTCTCAGGGGAAGCCATTTATAATAATCTGGACATGATCGACCATTTAGCCTATCAAATTTCAGGAAAAATCGAGGAAATCGCAGGACTCTACTACAAATTGATCCTTTTAGTAACAGATCCCGAAACAAATAACTCAATAAACTTCGATCTCCTGGCTCACCAACTGCAGAGTAGTGCGATCAATACCAACCTGGAACTCAGCCAGCGCATGTTGTCCTTAACACCCCGCCAACGGAGTCTGAAGACGGCATCATTGCTGGGTGCTATAATCAAGGATGTTTCCCAGGACACCGTTTTGCTAAATAATATTCATATTTTGTTTGCTCCACTCTTGCGCCAGGACCCTTTACGGTTATTGCAAAACTTATCCCGACACAAAACAATCATTGCTGTTTGGGAAGGGCAGGTCCAGAGTCAATATTTGACATATGCTAGGTCAGACCACCCTGAATACAGACGTTATCCAGCCAGAGAACTGGTTATTATCAGTCCAGTCTCAAACAGTTAATCGTGACCAGGTAAACAATCATGACACTCTATCGTGAACTCATCCAATTTGATCCCATAGAATCCATCGTCCAATTACGTGACGCCGATGAACAAGATGAAGCCAAACGGCTGGTGTCCACCTACGTCATTTCTGATGAGATGGCCGAACGGCTGACCGAACTAGTCTTTACTCAACTTCAATACCATGATCCCGCTGACAATAAGGGCTTATTCGTTGTTGGTAATTACGGTACAGGTAAATCCCATCTGCTTTCGGTCATTTCGGCAGTAGCTGAATATGGTAACTTGGCCAACGCGTTGCGGCATCCAGACGTGGCGGCTAAAGCAGAAGATACAATTGCCGGACGATTTAAGGTGCTGCGCATTGAAATAGGCACGACGGAAATGTCCTTGCGCGAAATTATCACGGCCGAACTGGAAGAATACCTGGCGCAAAACGGCATCCCTTACACGTTTCCTGCTGCCGGACAGGTTATCGGCTACAAAACGGCTTTTGAAGACATGATGGGGCAGTTCAAACAACTGCACCCAGATCATGGCCTGTTGCTAGTCGTCGACGAACTACTTGACTACCTGCGTACCCGCCGGGATCAAGCGCTCATACTTGACCTGAGTTTCTTGCGAGAGATTGGCGAAGTCTCCCGCGATTTGCACTTCCGCTTTATTGCCGGTATTCAGGAAATGCTGTTTGAAAATCCCCGCTTTAATTTTGTCTCTGACAGCATTCGGCGCGTAAAAGATCGCTTTGAGCAGGTGCTAATTGCCCGCCGTGATGTGAAATATGTTGTTGCCGAAAGACTCCTCTGCAAAACAGCTGAGCAGCAGGACAAGATTCGCGCACATTTGACCCAATTCACCCATTTTTACGGCCGTATGAACGAGCGGTTGGATGAATTTGTGCGCCTCTTCCCGGTACACCCCGATTACATTGACGTATTTGAACAAATCAGCGCCATTGAAAAGCGGGAGGTGCTTAAAACGCTCTCCCTCGCTATGAAGCGGAAGCTAGATGAAGAACTCCCCACAGAAAATCCGGGACTGATCACCTATGATCAATACTGGCACACACTGCGCAGCAATCCCTCCTATCGGGCCGTACTCGAAATTCGGGAAGTGATTGAATGCAGTCAGGTGTTAGAAAACCGCATTCGCCAGGGCTTTACTCGCCCAGCTTATCAAGAAATGGCCTTACGTATTATCGCTGGCCTTTCTATCCACCGGTTAACGACCCATGACGTGTATGCGTTGATTGGGGCAACATCCGAAGAACTCCGCGATGGTCTCTGCCTCTACGATTCCTCTGTAGCAGATTTAGGCGGGGAACCGGCTGATGATTTACTTTCCTTGGTGGAGACGGTTTTACGCGAAATCATGCGTACTGTCACTGAGCAGTTCATCTCGTTTAACGCGGATAACCGTCAATACTATCTTGACCTGAAAAAAACAGAGAATTATGACGGCATCGTTTCCAAGCGTATGGAATCCCTAGATGAAGATACACTCAACCGCGCCTACTTTACGGCCCTGAAACGGGTAATGGAATGTGATGAGCAAACTTATCGAACTGGCTATCTAATTTGGCAGCATGAATTAGAATGGCAGGAAAGAAAGGCTACACGCCTTGGTTATCTTTTTTTTGGTACGCCACATGAACGAGCCACAACTGTTCCCCAACGTGACTTTTACCTCTACTTCCCACAACCCTATGATCCGCCGCACTTTAAGGATGGCAAGAACCCTGACGAAGTCTTCTTCCGTCTGCCGAAGCCGGATGACAGCTTCAACGAACCTTTAAAACGGTACGCGGCTGCGCTCGATCTCGCTTCACGCGCCTCTGGTCCGGCAAAAGCTGCTTATGAAGGACGCGCCAGCAACGCGCTGCGCAGCCTTGTCAAATGGTTACAGGAACGATTGCCAACAGCCTATGAGGTAACTTATGGTGGCCAGAGCAAAGCGTTAATCGAATGGGTCAAAGGGCATCTCACGACGGTGTCCGGTTCGCGCGCCAATGTGCGCGATATTGTTAACGCAGTTGGGTCTGCCTGCCTGGCCGCCCATTTCCAAAACAAAGCGCCCCAATATCCGACCTTTTCAGTATTGGTTACTAAAGACAACCGTGAGCAGGCCGCGCAAGGAGCGTTGCGGTGGATCAACAAACCCAGCCCCTCCCAACAGGCCATCGCTGTACTCGATGCCCTCGAACTGCTCGATGGCGATCGGCTGGTGGCGGCTGAATCCCGCTATGCTCAGGCCGTCTTAACGCAGCTAAGAAAGAAAGGGCAGGGGCAGGTATTAAATCGCTCCGAATTGATTCAAGAGGAACAAACGATTGAATATTTTGCGCCAAACAGCTTCCGCCTGGAACCGGAATGGCTGGTGGTGGTGTTGGCGGCTCTCATCCACGCCGGCGAAATGACTCTGGCTGTTCCAGGCAAAAAGTTTGATGCCAACAACCTGGAAGCCTTGGCGGCTACGCCGGTTGCCGAATTGGCTACCTTTAAACACATTGAGGCACCTAAAGAGTGGAATCTACGAGCCTTGCGTGCACAGTTTGAGATCCTTGGGTTAGAGCCAGGGAGAGCACAAATTATCACACAAAGTACTTCAAAGGAAGCAGATGAGGCTTTTCAGGCATTACAAACGGCCGTTTCCGCTACTATCGAGCAAATTGTGATGCTCCAACAGCAGTTAAATAATGGTCTATTGTTCTGGGGACGCAGTCTGCTCAGTGAACCGGCACAGCAGCAACACCAGCAAACATTGGGCACACTGAAAACCTTTCTGGAATCACTGCAAGCCTACTCGACGCCTGGCCGGCTCAAGAATTTCAAATATACCGCTGATGAAGTGCGCGCCCAACAACCAAGCATAGACACCCTGCACAATCTGGCTGGTCTGCAGCATCTGTTGACGGAGCTGGGATCCCTTTCTGCTTACCTGGCCCAGGCAGAGATTGTGATGCCGGAAGATCACCCCTGGGTCAATCAGGCACAGCAGGTGCGCACGAAGCTGCTGGCGCAGCTAGAAGATGCGCAGCAGTGGACGACACCTGGACTGCGCCAGACGGTCCGACAAACGCTGCAGAACCTCAAGCAAGATTACATCAACGCCTATATCCAGCGCCACACACGCGCCCGGCTGGGAGCCAATGACGATCAACAAAAAGCGAAGCTGCTACAAGACAGCCGACTCCGCCTTCTGCGCCGCCTGGCCACAATCGACCTGATGCCAGCTGCGCAGTTAACCGATTATCAAAATCGACTGGCAGGACTCATCAGCTGCTTTGCACTGACGGAAACTGAATTACAAAAGGCCCCCTTATGTCCTCATTGTAACTTCAAACCCAATAATCCTCAGGAACCAGAAACGAACGTGGGCAATATTTTGATTGCTCTGGACAGCGAGTTGGACCAAATGGTAAGCGAATGGACACAGACTCTGCTAGATAATCTCGAAGACCCAACAACACAGACAGCCATAGAACTCTTGAAAAGCGCGGACCGGCAGCGAATCAAAGCCATTTTAAGTGACCGTGCCCTGCCGGACACCGTAGAGGACTCGCTGCTGCATGGCCTACGGGAAGCATTGTCTGGGTTAACGAAAGTCACCATGCAGCTAGAGGCGCTGCGGGTCGCTTTACAAACAGGGGGGATGCCGGCCACGTCCGATGAACTGCACAAACGCTTTGCCGCTTACCTGGATTCCTTGATGCCTGACCAGGGACGAGACAAAGTGCGGGTGGTACTGGAGTGACAAAATGATTTTCTTATTATCAGTTCACCCATTCTCGATAAGTAAGAAACCCGCTGCTTCCAGTTTTGATCACAAATGATGGCGAATTCAGAACTTATGCGAAAGGCTGTTATTCCTCTAGTATTCTCCGAATTGTTTCCTGAGGAGCGTATCTCTACCCTAAACGACGCTCTGATTTTTCGATTGCGTCAGTTGAATCGCACCCAAACAATCCGTCTCTGCGCCCACATAAACACACTTATTTCTGATCCCTGGCAGTCACGAATCGGCCTCAACCACCAAGAACCATTGCTTAGACTCTTATTTGATAATCGCACACTCAGACGTGTCCAGAAGTTTACGCGAAAACACCCAACTCAAAAAAATGGCTGGACGGGTGAAATAACTATTTTTCACCGTGAACAGCTTCTCGATCTCATACGCCTTGCCACTATACACTGCCCCGATACTGCTAAGTACAAATCGCCACTACAGAGCAATCGCAGTAAAAAAACTTTTGTCCAGGCAGCTTTGTTAGTCAGCGAATTACTAATGGATAGAACATATGCACATGTGAACCTGGATGCAGACGCTGAAACAAAACGCGAAAGTACACTTGAAGCATTACGGCACTCTGCTCGCTACAACTCGTCTGCTACCGATCCAATACGTGCATTTGGTCGCGGTAAACTGATGTTCTTTGAATTCCTGCCGCAGGTGTTTCCAGATTTTGGCAAAAACTTTCAAGAACATACGGGCATTTCCCTTGAAGATTATTTTGCTTGCTTGTTCCTGGTTATAACCCGTTACCTTCAGATTGACCCAAGGCACACAGCCTTTGCCCAACATATCATTTCGCTGGATGAGCTTGGTCAGCAAATGCCACACTTGTCCAACACTTTTAGACAATATCTCGTTCTCGAATCATATACTTCCGAAAAACTGCAAATTGCATTTCAGACTGTTGCTGGATCAGAATACAATCTGAAACCTTTGCGGCAGAGACCCATCCTGCAACTATCAGAAAATCAAGCAATCACTTTAGATCCTGCTTTTCACACGGAAAAGGCTATGGTCGGCCCCTTGTTTGCTGTCCCAACACTAATTGGCCGGCTGTTGGGGGATTTTGGTAAAGCTTTTGAAAAGTACGTCCAGGCCATTTTGCAAAAGATGTATCCTCAAGCGGATAGTGGCAACATACTCTTTCTGAACGAGAATTTGGGCGATAAAAAACAAACATTAGGAGAAATAGATGCCGGCCTGATTGAGAGCGACCAACTTCTGCTGTTCGAGATGAAAGCAGTTTGGATCCGAGACACTGGAATCGTGCAGCCAGACCACGAAGATTACCTGACCACCCTTCATGAATACACCAAAGGCGCACACCAGCTTGCATCTGTAATCAACAATCTGATTAGGGGCAAAGCCCAAATTGAACACCACGATCTACAGACCACCAAACGGATTTACCCTGTCCTCGTAGTCTACGACAGTTCACTAAGCGTACCTGGGTATACCTGGTTTTTCGCCAAAGAATTTCATGATGCATTAAATCCCGATGGTTTGTTAACCGACAGCCATATGATCATGACAAAAGGGCAGTGGGAAGTAGCGCCCCTTACTATCATGCCCATTGATGTTTTAGAAAACCTTGAGGCATCAATTCAAAACTTCACGCTAACGGATTTACTAAAGGATTATTTCTCCTTTCGGGACGCACAGTTTCAAGGTGAAGCAGACACGTTAACCCTATCTGAATTTATTAGCCTGTCAGGGTATCAGCAAAAGATCACCACTGCTGGCAGCACAATTATTAAAAAGGCGCTTGAAATCTTTGAAGATGCTGTAAAGAAGCTCGTCCCTGAAGATAAACAAGCCGAACTTTTATCTGATCTGTAATACGGAATGGATAGATAAGAGACATCCCCAGAGACATTAAAAGAAGCTAAAGTTTTTATGAGTAACAAAAACCCACAGAAACTCCTTTTTGAAACGCAGGCCAAATACAAAGCTGGTGGTCCGGTCACCTGCCTGGGCATGACCTTTGAGAACGATGCTGAGCGGCGCGCCTACTTTACCGAACTGCTGCGCCAAAAGCTGCAAGACCCGGCATTCCGCCAGATAGAAGGCTTTCCCACCGGCGAGGACGAAGACATTTTGGCTTTAAGCGACCCGCCTTACTACACGGCCTGCCCCAACCCGTGGTTGGCCGATTTTGTCGCAGAATGGGAAGCACAAAAGCCCTCCAAACCGGAAGGTTACCAGTACAAACGAGAACCCTTTGCCGCTGATGTGAGTGAAGGCAAAAATGACCCCATTTATAACGCCCACAGCTACCATACAAAAGTGCCCCACAAGGCTATAATGCGCTACATCCTGCACTATACCGAGCCAGGTGATATTGTGTTTGACGGCTTCTGCGGCACCGGCATGACTGGCGTGGCCGCGCAGATGTGCGGTGATCGTGAAGTGGTGGAATCGCTGGGCTATCGGGTGGGGGCTGACGGCACGATTTTCCAACAGGAGCCGGGTGAAGACGGCAAAAAACGGTGGGTGGCCTTTTCCAAACTAGGTGCACGTCGGGCAATTTTGAATGACCTTTCCCCTGCTGCCACTTTTATTGCCTACAACTACAACACGCCAGTGGATGTGGCCGCGTTTGAAAAAGAAGCCAAGCGGATTCTCAAAGAAGTGGAAGAAGAGTGCGGCTGGATGTACGAAACCCGCCATACTGATGGGCGGTTGGGGAAAATTAACTACACCGTTTGGAGCGAGGTTTTTAGTTGCCCTCATTGTGGTGGAGAAATTATCTACTTCGATGAAGCAATACAGGCAGAAACATTTGCTGTCCTGAAGAATTTTGATTGTCCTAAGTGCAAAGCAATTCTAGATAAGAAATCACTACAAAGAGTATGGCAAACTTACTATGATGCTCCTCTTCAGCAAATGCATCAGATGGTGCGCTATTCTCCAGTCCTCATCAACTATCAGCTTGATGGTAGCCGGTATGAAAAAAAGCCTGACAAGCACGACTTAGACGTAATCGAACGAATTGATAACACAGATATCACAGACAGTTTTCCCGTTATGGTCATGCCTGACGGTGAGCGAAAAGGTAAAGATGGCTACCACCTCAAGGGTATCACCCATCTGCATCATTTCTATTTCCGACGAGCAATAATTATTTATGCCAGATTATGGGAAAAGGTAAACGCCTGTGCAACCGATTTTGTGCGGTTCTTCGTGCAAGGCAACAACTTGGGCTTTACCAAAATGAATCGGTATTCGGCGAATCATTTCTCTCAAGTTAACAGATATTTTTCAGGGACTCTCTTTGTTGGTTCGCTGGTTTCAGAAGTTTCGCCAGCCTATTCAATGACAAATAAACTGAAACGGCTTTGTAAACTCCAATTACCGGGCAAAAGCGGTCAAACTGTGCTTACCTGTCAGTCAACAACCAGGCTTCCCCGGCTATCTGATAACAGCCTTGACTATATATTTATCGATCCCCCTTTTGGGAACAACCTCCATTACTCGGAACTAAATTTCTTTTGGGAAGCCTGGTTACAAGTCCTGACAGAGCGAAAACCAGAAGCTGTCATGGATAAAGGACGCAACCGAACTCTCCAAGATTATCAGGGTTTGATGACCAAAGCATTTCGTGAACTTTACCGCACACTAAAACCAGGGCATTGGATCACCATCGAATTTCACAACTCACGCAACAGTGTCTGGGTAGCGATTCAAGAAGCCCTTGAAACGGCAGGCTTCGTTGTTGCTGATGTGCGCACACTGGATAAGCAACAGGAAACATACAAGCAATCTATCCAAAAGTTAGTTAAGCAAGACTTGGTAATATCTGCTTATAAACCGAATGGTGGACTAGAAGAACGCTTTCAACTTAAAGCAGGAAGCGAAAACGGAGCTTGGGATTTTATCCGCACACATTTACAGCAGTTGCCAGTTTTTGTGCCGATAAACAATGAGGTCGAAATTGTCGTAGAGCGATTAGATTATCTTTTGTTTGACCGCATGGTAGCCTTCCACGTTCGACGAGGTGTTACAGTGCCGCTAAGTTTTTCAGAGTTTCAGATTGGGCTGAGACAACGGTTTTCAATGCGTGATAACATGCTCTTTCTTCCAGAGCAAGCATCTCAGTACGATAAAAAACGCTTGTCAATGGACGGTGTTCGTCAACTTGATTTATTTGTTTCTGATGAAGCCTCCGCCATACAATGGTTGCGCCAACTGCTTAAAGAAAAGCCGCAAACCTCCGCCGACATCAACCCGCAGTTTATGCAGCAACTCAGCGGCTGGCGCAAAAACGAAGTGCCGCTCGATTTACGCGAACTCCTCCAGCAAAATTTCCTCATCTACGACGGCAAAGGCCACGTCCCCGAACAAATCCACGCCTACCTCTCCTCTAACTGGAAAGATATGCGCAACATGGCCAAGGACGACCCGGCGCTGGTGGCCAAAGCCAAAGACCGCTGGTACGTCCCCGATCCCAACAAACAAGCCGACCTGGATAAACTGCGTGAGCGCAGCCTGCTGCGAGAATTCGAGACCTACAAAGAGAGCAAACAGCGCAAACTAAAGCTGTTTCGACTGGAGGCGGTCCGCGCCGGCTTCCAGCGCGCCTGGCAGGCCAACGACTACAGCACCATCCTCACCGTTGCCCGCAAAATCCCCGCAGATGTCCTGCAAGAAGACCCCAAGCTGCTGATGTGGTACGACATGTCCCTCACCCGCACCGGGCAAACGGAGTAAATGGCAAAGGTCATATGATTGTATCCTTATCAGTAGCAAATTTCGGAGAACGAAAAAAGGTTGATACCAAATGACAACGCATATTTCCGCCCGCGTTGCCTGGCATATGGATGGGTGGAACGGCCGTATCTGTCGCAACCCATCCCACAACACCTACTGTGTAGGTCGATATTCATACCCGGGGGAAATGATCCGTGAGCGCCGTGACTTGCACTGGGAACAAGCAAACGCCGGGCTCCGCTGTTCCGATTTAGATAAAATCCCCCCTTGCATTTACAGCGTCAATGCCTTTGGGCAAAAGGCTCTAACCTCTTTTGCTGATCCACCTGACTTCTTTCGCGACGATTCACGCACTCGTCAGTGGGACTTACCGCCGGCCACCGTTTGCGTCTGGCCCTACGAAGAAATGTATTACGCTGAAGGTGTAGAAAAACCAGGCGGCGGATTTGATTACGACAGGCGTTTGGAAGCCGCCAAAGCGTACTTCAATGACATCACGGCGGATCAGAGCCTGATTTTCTACTACGCCAACTACAGCAATCCGTTTAGCGAAGAAGATCAACGCCGCTACGTACTGGTTGGTCTTTCGCGTGTAAAACAGTTGGGCGAAATCCTCTTCTATGACAACTGTTCCGAAGAAACAAAGCAGCGGTATGGAGGCGGCTTCGTTTGGCAGCGCAATGTCACCTCTCATTATCCTGATGAGGGTTTTCGCATCCCTTATCATTTATACCAAGATCAGCCGCAGGTGTTGCAGGATATATTACTGGTGCCTAATAACCCCCGCACCTGCAAATATGCCACGCGACGCATTTCAGATGATGATGCTTTGGATTTGGTGGAGCAGTTTTTGGGCGTCGCCATACGACTAAAAGAGCTGGGGGATACCAGTGAAAATTGGGACGAGCGTATACGCTGGCTGCAAAGGCTGATTGCCGAACTATGGCAATGCCGCGGTCTTTATCCCGGCCTTACCAAGATTCTGGATGTGTTAGAGTTTCAGGATGCCATTCCGTACTTCAAACAAGCGGTGCTAAACGAGAAGGAACAAACGGCAAAAGACGCAATTTTTGACCTCTTGGATGGCAAACGACCGAATCTGCCGGGCTTGACCATTAGTGATGCCGCTATTAAAAAGGTGCGCCGCCAATGGCTGCTGCGAGCAGATGATGAGCGTCACCTACTACAAGACATTCTGCCCCGTTTCGACCTCTATGCCGATCAGATTCAGCGGATTGTGTCGGAGAAACGAGCCGATTACAGCATTGATGCCCCCCTGGCAGAAATAGCAGTCAATCCTTATATCTTGTGCGAGAGTTATGTGGGCGATGGCCCAGACGATCTGATTCCTTTTAACAAAATTGACCATGGTATATTCCCCTCGCCGGAATTAGGGAGTGCGTTTTTGGCTGATGTAGATGACTGGCGTCGTTTACGCGCTTTGTGTGTGGACAAGCTAAAAGCGGAAAGTCAGCACACTTTCCTCTCTGCCGCGCAGGTCATTCATGATATTAATCGTCGCTTGAGCTATCAGCCGGAATGGAAGCGGCATCAGTTTACGGAGCGCTATCTTGTAGTTGATGAAGCCGAGCTTTCTCAAGCTTTAACTTTCCGTATGGAAGATGGCGTGAGATATATCTACCTCAGGCATTTGTATGAGGATGAGCGCGAAGTTGAAAAGCAGCTTCGTTTTTTGGCGCAGGGGCCGGACATCACATTCCGGGCGCCAGTTACGGCCGTTTACTGGGCTGACCTCTTGCGCCAAACAGACAGTGACCTGGCCCGACAAAGCCCGGAACAATATGAAGCAGCCATTCAAGGGCAGGTCGCCGTTTGCCAAAAAGTGTTTGTCAGGCCCGTTGCTGTTTTAGCTGGCGGCGCGGGCACGGGCAAGACTTTCCTCATTAGCGCCATGATCCAATCCATTGAGCGCGCTCACGGCCGTGGCACATCTTTTCAATTACTGGCTCCTACTGGTAAAGCCGCTGACCGGATCCGCGAAGCCACCGGCAAACCAGCCGCAACCATTCACTCTTTTCTCGCCCAACGTGGCTGGCTCAATGACAATCTCACTTTTAAGCGCCAAGGGGGGCAGCGGGAAACGGGCACAGCCACGTTTATCATTGATGAAGCCAGTATGTTGGACCTGGAATTAGCGGCCGCCCTATTTCGCGCCATCGATTGGACAACCGTCCAGCGTCTGATTCTCGTCGGTGACCCCAATCAACTTCCCCCCATCGGCCGTGGCCATGTTTTTGCCGACATCATCGAATGGTTCGCTGAAACACAAGAGCAAAGCATTGGTCTGCTGGCAATCAACATGCGCCAGATGGAAAACCGACTACGGAACCGGGGTACTGGCATTCTTGACCTGGCCGCGCTGTATGTGCGCCAACAGGACGAAAGCCCGGAAACCCAGGCAGAAGCCGAGGCGATGCTGCGCCGCGTGCAAGAAGCAGGTGACGTAGATAGAGATTTACGCATCCATTATTGGCAAAACGCGGAAGATTTGGCTGAGCAGTTGGTTGAGCGCATCATCGCCGACATGGAAGCCGATACCGGGCAGACATTCAATCCAATCAAACCCTGGGGGTTATGGCAGGCAGCGTTTAAGGGAGAAGGCGATTCGCAGCGGCCTGAGTATCAACAGGTAATTTCGCCCTACCGCAGCGAACTGTTTGGCGTGGATCATTTGAACTTGCTATTGCAAGAAAACAGCAAAGGGCGTAAACCAGATTTTCACCGCACGGTAGATGGCATTGCCCTTTTTGATAAGGTGCTGCAATTCCGTAATCGAGGGAGTTCGCAACCATTATGGGCTTATAACCCTAAAACAGGACAGCCTGAAGCTGTAGATGTCTTTAACGGCGAATTGGGCTTCGTCAAACCTCATGGGTTTGACAACCAGAAATGGAAATGGGCCAGCTATCGGATTGAGCGATTTCAAGTGGTCTTTTCTCGCAAGCCAAACCAGTGGGTGGGCTACGGTAAACAGTTAGGTAGAAAACCAAACGGCCGTTACATCCACGATGAAAAAGTAGAAGACAATCTGGAATTAGCCTATGCCATTTCCGTCCATAAAGCCCAGGGCAGCGAGTTTGAGCGCATTTACTTTGTGGTACCCAAACACAAAGCCGCCATACTCTCACCAGAACTGTTCTATACCGGGCTGACGCGCGCGAAGCGCCATTGCACGTTATTTATCGAAGAAGATATATCCGCTTTAGTGACCCTACGCCGACCGGAAAAGTCCCATCTAGCGCGCATTAATGCCTCTTTATTCCATTTCCGCCCGGTGGCAGATGCCTTGCAGGAAATGGGCTGGTATGAAGAAGGCAAGATTCACGAGACACTGACTGATTTTATGGTGCGATCTAAATCGGAAGTAATCATTGCCAATATGCTGGCAGAGCGGGACATTACCTTTCACTACGAACTGCCGTTATTTGCGCCAGACGGATCATTCTATCTGCCTGACTTCACGATTACCTGGCGCGGTCGCTTATACTTTTGGGAGCATCTAGGACGGCTCGATTTGCCCCGATACCGCAATCATTGGGAGACTAAAAAAGCTTGGTATGAAACCTTCTTTCCCGGCCAGTTGCTTACCACATTAGAAGGTGGGGATATAACAACCCAGGCCAACCAACTAATTGCGGGGGTGTTTGTGTAGAAATCTGCCTATTGCCAAACAGAGATTTAGGGGAGGACTAAAATGTTCCATATTAAGGCGTTGCTAGGATTTGACACAGGTGCACGACACTCGTTGACAACTGTTAGGCTCTTCATTCTGTCCCTTCTTTTTTTGCTGATTAGCCCGACCTCTGTAATTGCTCAAGAAGCGAACGATGAACCGCCCTGGTATCGAAACCTAAGTTGTGAGGACAACCAGCAACAATATCAGGGAGTAGAATACTGCACCGATCTTGACGGCCGTGCCCATGTGCTGGTAATCGACTTAGAGGATAGGTCCGGCATCCGCTTTGAATATATCATTGCCTCAGGCATTGATCGTAACGGTAACTTCGGCCCCTGTGGCGACGTCAATATCCCCCGCTGGTCATCTGGGCCAGGTTGTGCCGTTCCAAATAACGTGACTTATTATCCAATTATGTCGCTAACTGAAGCCGTCGGCCGTTTCCCAAATGCGGCAGCTGTTATCAATACAGATTATGGAGCCGGTAGCCAAGACGAACCAGCGTCCCGAGGGCATGGTCCGGAAGGGCTGACAATCATAGCTGGTGACAGGTTGGACGGCCCCTTGCCTAATGGGCCAAACGACACCGATAATAATGCCGTCAAACGGCCGTGGATAGCAATCAGCGAAACTGCCCCATTTCAAGTTCTCTTTGACCAGTTGGATAGTGACGACGGGAGCAAACCTGAAGGATGGATGTACACGGCCGTGGGCGGAGCGCCCTGGTTGATTCGCAATGGCCAAAAACAAACCGACCAAATTAACAATTGCACCAATGCTGAACCATGGAGCTGTCAGAGCACGACAGCGCAAACGGCCGTGGCCATTTCCCAGGACAGACGCTAGCTGTATCTGGTCCTTGTAACCGATGATAACGCCAATGGGATTACAGACTTCATGCTTGAAACGCTGGAACCTTGGGAAGCCATCAAATTCGATGGGGGTGGCTCGTCCCAAATGTGGTATGGAGGTTTACCAAAGGACCAACAGGTGGTAACGCCAGCTAACCGCTTACTTTCCCAATACCTGGCCATCATCGCACCACGGGGTGACGGCATTGACCTGGCGCCTGACTCACCATTGCCGCCCTTGCCTGATTTAGAAAGCTGGTGGGAACGAATTTCGTCTGAAATCCAAACGTGGTGGGATGAAACTTGGCCACCGCTGTATAGTCAGATCACAGATTGGTGGGATCGCACTTGGCCCGACCTGGAGAAGCGCATTGCAGCTTGGTGGAATGAACAGATGGCAGCCTTGGTTCGCTGGATAGAAACGGAGTTGGCCAACGCGCTGAACCAACTGTGCAGCGCTGCGGCAATTTTGCCCATCGGACTGGCAGCCATTGTGTGGCGACAAAGTAAACGCTTCAAGCAAGCAAGAGACCAGCGACTTTACGAGGAAGCGACAGATGAATAAGCAAGAGAAACTGAAGCAATTGTTTGAGCTAGAACAGAAGACCAAAGGCCCCGTCGTTTGCCTCGGCTTGACCTTTGATAATGACGCCGAGCAGCGTGCTTACTTCTCCGAACTGCTGATGTGGTACGACATGTCCCTCAGCCGCACTGTGCAAACGGAATAAAGTTGCTTCTGGCAAGGAATACTCAGGGTGAATAGAAACCATGGAACTAAGGACTGTTATCCCGTGCCATGCTCACGCGATAGATAGCAATCACAGTAAATAGCAACAAATCATAGGAGTCAGAAAAAATCATGCAGGCATATCTTCATCGTTTAAAAGGGCGTCTCCTTGAAGAACCCGGTATTAGACATTTTGTTCCCCTACACTTTCGACAAGATTCAATACACTCTACCATTAAAACCATCAATGATGCTTTTATGCAACTAAGTCGCTTCGTTATCACTGGTCAAGCAGGTAGTGGGAAGACAACTATGATACGAAGGCTGGCCTTACAACTTGTAAATGACTGTTTGGGAGATGAAAAAGTGAAGCAAATGCCCATCTGGTTTACTTTATCAGAATGGGATGATAAACAACCGCTCGAAAAATTTGTCAGGTCACAGTGGGTAAATATTGAAAACCCCTTTGAAACGATGTATCAGAACAATGCTATCGTTTTCTTAGACGGACTTGACGAATTAGGTGCCCAAACAACTCAAAAAGTGCATCAACTAAACGAATGGTTAAATGGCTCTTATCCACCTTATAAAATAGTGGCCACTTGTCGCACAGAGTATTTTTCATCCCTAAATTTCAATCTGCAAACAATAGAATTGGTTGCAGAACTTACTGATGTGCAAATATGTAAATTCGCGCACCATTATTTACAAGAAGTTGCAGAACAGTTTTTAGCTTTGATAATGATGGACACACCAGATTGTTATGAGCTGTCTAAAACTCAATTAGAATCAGGTGTCACCGGTGTGGTAACAGACTCAGCTTACCTGAAAAGGTTGCACTCTTTACTAGATGCACACTTCAGTTTGGAAGAGGTTAGGTTGCTTTGTTTCAATTTAGGCGTGGATTTTGATAATTTGCGCGGTGAGGGAAAGACAGCCAAGGCAAGAGAATTAGTTTCATTATTGAATCGGAAGGGGCTTTTATCTAATCTGTTAAATGAAATTTCAGAAGAACGCCCAAATGTAACATGGCCAAATAAAGAAGAGCATTCTCAGCCTCGTAATCTTGACGAAACATTACAGGCAATGGCAATCCAGTACACCAATGGAAAGGACATTAAATTTCTTCTGCAAATAATTACTCAAACTTGGGACAGAGTTACCGATGAAAGATCTTACTTTGCTAACATATATCATCCATTTGTCGTAACTCCTTTTCAGATTGTAGAACTCTTTCAGTTTTTCCAAACACAATTATTCCATAATCAATTACCTTTGAATCTTGGGAAGGTTACTGATTTTATTGTGCAAAAAGTTTGGGAGAGAGAAAGAGAACGAAAAGCTAAAGGGTGGGTTTCTTATGAAGAAGTTGCGGAAATATTGAGTCAATATGCCTACTCGATAAAATCAGCAGAAACCGACGACTCTCCATGTTACCCAAGATTAGGATTTTCGCTAATAGACACATTGGGCGAATTCGATCATAGCCTCGAGCAAATCCAGCATAATAATGGCAATATAACCAACATGAGGGTATCAAATGAAACGGCGAAATTATTAATTGGCACCTTGATATCTGCAAGAATTTTGGAATTAGTAGAAGTCGAATCCGACTATAATCAAGAATTACAGCAATGCATATGTTTTACTGATGCCAGGTTTTTAGAATATTTTGCGGCATTTGCATTAAAAGATCTTGACTTTGAAACCACTATACAAAGACTTCGGTTTAATGCCTCTTGGCAACGCATTGCCCGATACTTCGACCGAGTGGTTATTAATTTATGTGTGCTCGTCAAAGATCACAACATATTCCTCCAAAATATGGCTGAGAAAGATGCCATTGTTACGGCAAAATGCATCGCCAGCCTCGGTCCAAAGCAAATCCCGGATAGCCTGCGTGAACGCACTATCAATCGCCTTATCAATATAATGCAGGAGGTTTATGACGCAGGTGAAGCACGGAGCGTTGCTTGTGCCAAATTACTCTACTTACTAGCGGATACATCAACCATACCTGCGATGATTAACACAATAGAACAATTAAACATAAATGAATACCGATTTGCAATTGCACAAATTTTTGTTCGCTTCGGTAAAGAAGCTTTGCCAGCTTTACTAGGGAGGTTGGATACAACACAAACAAGAGTGTTTCCTTCCGTTATTAGAGCAATTGGAAGAATTGGCGATCCAAGAACACAGGATGATTTAAGAAAAGCGCTTCGGGCTATTGAGCCTTCTGACACATGGCTTTATGCTCCAACTCTAGTTGCCTTGATCCGAACAGGAGACCGAGAAGCCACAATGGAATTTTTTGAACGTGTTTCTGAAATGAGTAGGAACAATAAAATACAGCTTAAAAACTGGTTATATGGGGCAGATTTAGACGTTGATATAATCCCGCACTTTGTAAATATTTTACACACTCAACCAAATGAGCAAACTACCGAAATTATGGAAATGATTGTCTTTGCATTTGGTGCGAAAGCTTCACCAACGCTAATTGCTCTACTAAACCAACTGGCAGCAGATCCGGAAGATCAGACTTATACGCTTACGGCCGTTATTGAATCTTTATCAAGTATTGGCGAACAGAATGCACTGAGTTCCATTCGAACCTTTTTAGATGTGTGGGAAAACGAACTGGTTTGCTTGTCGGCAATAAAGGCTGTTGGGATACTCAAAGACCAAAAAGCTGTGGGAAAGTTGATATCGTTAACATCCTATGACAAGGAGGGAAGCGAAAATGCGGTATGGATTCGTGCTTATTCAGCAATAGCTTTGGGACGGATTGGTGATCCACAAGCTATACGAGCTTTATCACTTTTGCTGGATGATCATGAGCCAGTATTTATGGGGGAAAGAAAAGAAGTCTGCGCCTTTGCTGCAGATTCGTTACGAGAAATTGATACGACAGAATCCAGAGCTTTGGCTTTAGACTGGTATAAAAATCGTTTATTTAATTCCCCTCCGAAAAGTTCTGAGGCCCAACATGCTTATGTAGGATTAGCAAAAATTGCTACAAACCAAGCTTTTGAAATTATTCATCAATGGGAATCAAGCAGATAGAACATGCTGATGTCTCCATTTAAAACCGGAGATTGGCTCTGGGATGAAATTCAAAATCAGGCGGGACAAGTCCTCGACCAGCAAACGATCTGGGGCGAAACCATCTACCGCCTCTGGTTTCCGGAACAAGAGCAGGTGCGGCGGGTACCGGCATTGCAGTTGCGCCCTTTAGCCACTGCCCAACCCTTCACTGAACATGCCATTCGTTACCGGGCCGCAGCCGCACGCATCGCCGATGCGCTGGCCCAGGATCTACTTGTTGCTCCCATTGACTCGCCCGTCATTCCCCTGCCGCACCAGATACGCGCCCTTAGTCGAGTAATATCCCATAACCAAACCACCGGTCAGCTACGTTTTCTGCTGGCCGATGAGGTCGGCTTAGGCAAAACCATCGAGGCCGGGCTAATCATGCGCGAATTAAAGCTACGCGGACTGGCGCAGCGCATTCTAGTCGTCGCTCCAAAAGGCCTCATAACCCAATGGGTGGCCGAAATGCGCCTGCACTTCAACGAAACGTTTCACCTGCTGCTGCCTAGTAATAGCAATCAGGCTATAGACACCAAACAAAATCTGTGGCAGCAGCAAGAACAAGTCGTCTGCCCCATGGATTCAGTCAAACCAGTGGAGGGGCGGCGCGGCTGGTCGGCCGAGCGCCTGGCGGCATACAATCGCCAGCGCTTCGATGATCTGATCAGCGCCGGTTGGGACTTAATCGTTGTGGATGAAGCCCACCGTCTGGGCGGCAGCAGCGACCAGGTCGCCCGTTATCAGTTAGGGCAGGGGTTGGCCGATGCGGCCCCGTATCTGCTGCTGCTCTCTGCCACGCCCCATCAGGGCAAAAGCGATGCCTTTCGCCGCCTGATGTCCCTCCTTGACGCCGATGCCTTTCCCGATGAAGGCAGCATCCGCCGAGACAAGGTACGGCCGTATGTGGTGCGCACCGAAAAGCGTGAAGCAATAGACGCGACGGGAGACTCTCTTTTCCAACCACGCCATACACACCTGTATGCAGTTGCCTGGAATGTAGCTCGCCCAGCGCAGCGGCAGCTTTATGATGCCGTCAGCGATTACGCGCGCGAAGGGTACAACCAGGCGCTGCGCGAAAAGAAAAACTACATCGGCTTCCTGCTGATTCTGATGCAGCGGTTGGTTACTTCCTCTACTCGCGCCGTGCGTGCTACACTGGAACGCCGCCTGGAAGCGCTGCGCCAGCCGGAAGAGCAACCGGAATTGCTGACCTTATTCAATCTAGAAGCCTGGGTGGAACTAGATGGCGAAGCTCAGTCCGAAATGAGCACCAGCAGCCCACTGCGAGCGCTGGCCAACGAACAGGCAGAAGTCGAACGCTTATTGGCTTTGGCTGCCCAAGCCGAAGCTGCCGGGCCGGACGCCAAAGCCCAGGCTTTGCTGGAATGGATATATCGTCTACAACAAGAGACGGGCGAACCAGAGTTAAAAGTCTTGATCTTCACTGAGTTCGTGCCTACGCAAGAAATGCTGGCCGAATTCCTACAGGCACGCGGCTTCACGGTAGCTACCTTGAACGGTTCGATGGACTTAGATGCACGTCAGGCAGCGCAAACCACCTTTGCGGAATCCGCCCGCTTCCTCGTTTCTACCGACGCCGGCGGTGAGGGATTAAATCTGCAATTTTGTCACATCGTCATCAACTACGACATTCCCTGGAACCCCATGCGGCTAGAGCAGCGCATCGGCCGTGTGGACCGGATTGGGCAAAGCAAACCGGTGCGGGCAATTAACTATGTCCTGGACGATACTGTCGAGGCGCGGGTGCAGGAGGTGCTGGAAACCAAGCTGAAAATCATCCTGGAGCAGTTTGGCGTGGACAAAACGGCCGACGTGCTGGACTCGGCTGAAGGGGGCGCGCTGTTCGATGAACTGTACCGGGAAGCAATCTTGCACCCGGAAACTATGGCTGAAAATATTGAGACCACCTTGCAGAAGGTGCGCGCACAAGCCGAAGCAAATCGGCAAAAAACGGACGTTTTCCACGAACAAGAGCCACTGGACCCCGCTGCCGCACGGGAGATGATGAACCATCCCTTGCCGCGCTGGGTGGAGCAGATGACGGTGGCTTACATCCGGGCGCAGGGCGGAACGGCCGTACAGCAGGGAGATCTGTGGGAACTAACGTGGCCGGACGGCCGTCGTCAGCCTCGTGCATCCTTTGTCAAACAAAATGGCAGTCCGGCGCAGCATATCAGCCTGGCAGAAACGGCCGCACGTGAGTTGGTCACCACGCTGCCACCCTTTGTCGCCGGCCAGCCTATCCCGTGCCTGATCATGGAAAAGCTGCCAACAACCGTGCGCGGCATCTGGTCGCTGTGGCAGATTGGCACCCACTCTGGTTCATCGCAACAGCAACGCTTAATGCCTCTATTTCAAAACGAAGCTGGGCGCGTGTTCCTGCCTACCGCCCAGCGTATTTGGGAGCAGCTATTATCTGCGCCCATCGTGATCACAGACAGTTTGACGGAAGAAACGGCCGTGCAAGCGGCACAGTCCGCATGGGAGGCCGTTGAACAGTCCGGGCAAATGCTTTATGAAGAGATGATTCGAGCACAAAATCGTCAACAACAGCAAGAACTGGAAAAAATGGCTTACGCTTTTGCAGCCCGACGGCGCGCTATCAATCGCATTGGTCTGCCCGCGGTGCGCCAGTACCGGCTGCGCCAACTGGCGCAGGAAGAAGCAGAGTGGCAGGCAAACATAGCACAACAAACGGGCATTATTCCAGACGTAACGCCGATTCTGCTGCTGCATATCACCGGGCGAGGAGAAACGTGAATTATTCCTGGCGTGAGACGATTCTGAAAGAGTTTATACCCCAGTTGTCACTACTGACGCTGGTTGCCGATCCGGACAGCCTGCTGTCTGATGAAGATTTACAGGAATCGTTGCGTAATGCGGGATTCATTCTGGTCGAATACCAGGATCCAATTGCCTTCCGTTATTTTTTTGAAACAACCATTCGCCCCAGCTGGGCAGCCGCAGAACAGCAGGAATGGATAATCGTGTTGCACGAGCCACCAGGAAAATTGCAGCAGCTACCTTACGATCTACTACGAAATGGGCGACAACTCCATTTCAGCCTGAGCGACCTCTTCCCCAATCTGACATATCATGAAGTTGCCGTTCTGGAAAAGAGCGATCTCAATGCCCTCTATCAGGCACAGGCGACGGTTCAACCAAATACTCTGGGCGAAAATGGCAGCCGGGACTTCATTTTGCGTCACGTGTTTGGCTTGGACGCCAGACTGGTAAAAGATGAGGCGGATTTGTTGGTCATGCTCCTCCGCTTGCATGTGCGAAAACGGCCGTTACCGCCGCCTTTTGCAAACAGGCTGCTAAAACAGTTGCAGGAAAGCGATCGTTTTGCAGAGTGGCCGTTGGCAACTCTGTTAACCGACTCCTCAGCGCTGTTCACCTTCTTGCAAGAACGCTGGCCAGTCTATTTGGACAAAGAGTCCGCCGGAGACGAAAAACCCTTCCACGACACCATAAGCAAGTATAGTTACAGTTTTCAATGGCTAGGACCGGCACTGCTACCCTTCGGTCAGGCGGAAATTCGTGCGCTGGTAGATACGCTGTTTTTAGAAGGCAAACTACGCCCGGTGAGCCATCCACTGGCACACAAACTACGGCAATTGTGGGTGAATGTAGGCTTGCAATCTGATCCGGCGCTTGATAAGACGCAACGGCTCACACGTTTGCTGGATGATTTATCTGCTCGTTTGCCTGCAGATAATGTCGGTTATCAAGACTGGATGGTATTTGCGGCGCTTTGGGCCGAAGCGATCGTTCTTCAGCATGCACCTGTTGGTGAAGAGGACAAAGCGGTAAGCCAACGATTTATGCAGCTACAGACAAAGGTAGATGTTGCCTTCAGCAACTGGCTATTACAACGGTATAAATACTTGTCCACACTATCCCCGCATCCGCCAGTTATGGTGCATCACATTCCACGTTCGTTAGCCCGAAGCGTCACACCTCATGGCCTGGAAAAGAAAGCGCTCCTGGTAATGGATGGAATGTCGTTTGACCAATGGCTGATCGTGCGCCAGTTGCTCGCTGAGCAACTATCCGACATTCGTTTCAATGAAGGATCTGTTTTTGCCTGGATACCCACGGTAACGGCCGTTTCTCGCCAGGCGCTTTTCGCCGGTAAAAGCCCCTTATATTTTCCAGACAGTATCCATACAACAGCGCAAGATGCACACGCCTGGTCCCGTTTCTGGGAAAGTCAAGGGCTGACTTCCAGTGAGATCGGCTACGAAAAAAGGTTAAGGGCAACAGACGATTTGGGTAGAGTTGACCAACTGCTGACCCACCCCAAAATGCGTCTTGTAGGCCTTGTCGTTGATCAAATAGACCATATGATGCACGGTATGACCCTTGGACTAACCGGTTTGCATGAACAAATCCGCCTATGGATGAAGGCAGGTTTCTTAACTAAGCTTATTGAACGCCTGACACAGGCTGGTTATGAGATATACTTGACATCAGATCATGGCAACGTGGCCGCGACCGGAATAGGTCGCCCTGGTGAAGGAGCGCTAGCGAATTTACGCGGTGAACGGGTGCGCATCTACCCAAACGACACATTGCGGCGGCAGGTGCAAGATAGTATGCCAACGGCCGTGAGCTGGCCGCAAGAAGGCTTACCGCCTAATTTTTATCCCCTTCTAGCGCCCAACCGTCAAGCATTTATTACAGAAGGAGACAACACGGTAACACACGGCGGTCATTTGTTGGAAGAGGTGATTGTTCCTTACGTTAAACTCATGCGGAACGGAACAAAGTAGTGAATTGGAGAAAAGTGTGAGTCGTCCATCAATCGGATTTACCCAACGCATCGAATTGGAATGGCTGGAATGGACAGCGCAGATGGCGTTAGCCGGCCTTTCTGAAGATGAAATTTACGCAGAACTGCAAAATCGTCTGCGACCGATTGTGTCCGTCGGTGGTCATGATAATCGCAGCAACCGGGGAAAAGTCGTCGGTATTTTGCTAAAGATTTGGGTGAAAACGGTGAAGGAGTTACGGCCGTTTCGTGACGAAGGATTGGCATTGCTAGCTCAATCACCTGCACCATGTCACCTGCCAATCCATTGGGGCATGATCATGGCCACATATCCCTTTTTTGGTACCGTCGTGGATGCAGTTGGACGGCTACTTCAATTGCAAGGGACTGTCACGTTTGCTCAAGTTGGACGCCGCGTTCAGGAAAAATACGGGGAGCGGGAAAGCATACATCGGGCTACCCAGCGCGTGTTTTATGGGCTACACGATTGGAGTGTTCTCAAACACACAGATGAACGCACCGTTTTTACAAACACCGATTTAATGGAAATCAATAGTACCAGTCTTTCATCTTGGCTTATTGAGGCCGCCATGATTACGATAGGCGCACAATCTACTCCATTAAGCACATCCACAAAAATGCCTGTGTTATTTCCCTTCTCCATACCTGAACCAAGAATAACAAGTAATGAGCGGTTAGAGATATTTCGGCAAGGACTCGATAGTGACGTAATTATGCGCGCTGAATTAATTTAGATGTCAAGAGCCAGACAAGCATAAGTCTATGTCTGAAACAATCTATCAGTTCAAAATGGGGTCCCCCGTTTAAGTGGCTCTTTCGCACTCTTCCTCGACGCTATGCACGAGCACATCTTGCTACGTCGGGTCGGAGGTGGCTGGATGTTTATCCACCGCTCCTTGCTGGAGTATTTCGCCAGTCTGCCAGGGTCGGTCAGGCTGTAGGCTGGAATCTGTCTTGCCCATCTCGCTCAATCATCAATCATGCGCCAGAAATCATCTGGCGTTATTGGGGAGTATCGCTTAAAGAATATGAGTGGCGCACTGCGAATTTCGCAGGTGGCGTCACAGAGCCATTGTTTTAATTGGGTGATATCAAGTTAGTGCCGGACAATGGAACGGCCGTTGCTGGTTTGTATCACAGATTGCCTCATGGTCATCGCGTTATTGCCAGTGGACTTACCAGGGAGAGAACACATTCCTGATCACCAAAGGCAACTTTCTTGGCCTCTACTGTAAAGCTACCCGATAGATTGCCGATGGTTAGTGTTTCTTTCCCTTTGCAGAGTTGATTTTCTTTATAAGCCTGGTGAACTAGAGTTGGCGCACTCTGTTGCCGGGGAATCTGCCAATTTATTTGTTTGGGGACCTCGGCCCACCACACACGCAAAGAATCAGATTCCTTGTCTGGCAAGCTTTCTTGTTCGTTAAATTGGGATTGACGCCAGACTATCATGGCGCATGGTTCATGGCTGAGTTCTACCATGCGATGAACACAGGCTGTCCATGATGTCTTGTATACCTGGTTTGATAGATTAGACGCTAATTGTAAAGAAGGCTGCATTTCATTCAGGAAGGTTTGCAGACTCTGTGCGGGGATGAGCAGCGCGGCTGCGCCTTTATTGCACAGCCGCTCTTTCTGATCGGGCATCGTAGCGAAAACAGAGCATTCCCACTCAGGTGATTCCTTACAAGCGCTATAGAGCATCTCGATAAATTCGTGAGCAACAGTAAAATTTTGCCGTTCGTCGGAATAACTGTTATTCACAAAGATGACACCTGATTCATGATCCGTAAAGCCCTCTATGCCCTGTATATCTGGGAGGCGGAGAGTTTTGCACTGAATGCCGTACCGCCACATGATGTTTCGCAACTTGACGGGAGCAAATGATTTTCCCTGACGTAAGTAACGAGCGTAAGACAGAATATCTTCCACGCGCCTCGGTATACCATATTCGGCAATAAATAGGCGGCCAGGGTGTTGATATGGTTTGCGTCCAAGCATAGCTTGCATCAGTCAATTAGCAGTTTGAGTAACGATAAAGTAGATAAACTGATGCCCATTATACCCAATGGTGCGCTTTCGGTCTCGTGGGTTTCAAGCGTGATTTATTGAACAAAGTGAAGCATTCCCAAAGCGTTAGGGTTCTTCGCCGCCCTTAGAGTGACAAAACTCAACCAAATATCGAAAGGACCTCAATTGACTTAGTCATCAGCGATAACACTCTTGATTACTTTATATAAGATTCGCCACTGTTCAGCAGTCTGCGGTCTTTGCCCCCGGTATTGTAACCTGGCTAACATGGCAACATCACCTGGCGGTAGCTCTGCTTGTTGCGCAAACTCGTTCAGTCCAGGCGGTAGGTTTTCTGCAATGGTAGTTGCATCACCTGTTTCTTCCAGCAAAAGGCCCAATTCTTGTGCTAAATTGTTCTTAACGTTCCAGGATAAATTCGAGGCTTCGCCCCGCTCAATTTGAGAGAGGTAATTACGGGAAATACCCACCGCCTCCGCTAGTTTGGCCTGGCTCAACCCCAACCTGACTCTCTCAAATTTCACACGCTCCCCGAAAGTATCGGCAGACATTGGTTCACACTCCTTCATGATGGGCTGTGGGAGATTGCATCTCTTTTGACAATTATAACGACGATTAATGTCAACCCTAGTTGACAAGTCGCGTCTTGCCAACTACAATTACCAATAATTGTAAACTACAGCGTTATAATAGCAAGGGATTTGACTTTATGCCAAACCGATTTAATGCAAATTACCCGAAATTGACCGATGAGAACGAATTTGAAGAAGTCCTGCGCGATCTCTGTGCTGCAGAATGGGGAGGCAATACCGCTGAACGAAACGGCCGTTCAGGGCAAAAACAATGGGGGGTAGATATCTTCGGCCAACCTGCTTGGGAAAGAGGAAGATATTATGGAGTACAGTGTAAGCTACGGCCATCACAGAAACAACTGACAAGACGCGAGATTGAACACGAGGTAATAGAGGCGAAAAATTTTCCCCATGATTTAGCAAGATTGATTATTGCCACTGATACTCCTCGTGATAATCGTCTCCAATCCGTAGTCAGAGAGATTTCGGAGAAAGAAATTGCAAACGATGGATTTGCAGTACAAATGTGGTTCTGGCCCGACATTCAAAGGTTAATCGCCACTTATCCCAGTATTCTCGCAAAGTATTACTACGATCATTTGACCAGCGTAACCAATACAGACGTTTTGGATAGGCTCATTGATCGCCCTCTACAAGTGTTCTCGCTCAAATTATCCGCTGCCAACAATGTCTCTCCCCTTGAACAAAGATTATTATTCCGAGGCGTTCAACCCATAACCATAGTTCATTCTCCAACTGAAGCCAAAGCGGTAGATTACGGCGACCTTCTACCCGATGGTTTGTTGTGCCAGGTCAATCCAGGCAATGAGTCTGAATCGCCCCGTACAATTCGCAGATTGCTTACCAACTTTCTAAGCCTGGAGCGTTTGGTAGAAGAGGATTGCCCCATTTTTATCGTAACGCGGCCTGATTTGCTGGTTGAGGTGCAGACCGAAGTGGCTACCCTGCATGAACAACCGGACAGATTTCATTGGTTGGTAGACGATCTGCCGTTTGACGAAATAGTGGATCAGGTATTTTCGGACGTTTTTCATTATGGCTATAAGCGTCGCGGTACTATTCCCACAATCAACATTTCTACGAGAACCCGTCCCAACAGACCTTCGATCGCCCTGCTTGATCTAGACTGGCATTCCCACCTGGACACTACCTGCCATCCAATTCCACCTGTATGGAATGATCTTTTTAAGCCCGCCTTGAAAGCTGTCGCGGCGCAATTGACCGGCTTAAAAGAAGCGACACGCCTACAAATAAACAGCGATTTACCCCTGCCGGCCTCGGTCGCGTTGGGCTTCCACCTTAATGTGCGGGTAGCGATAACGGGCGTTTGGGCGCGGCGTGCAGGAACAAATGACCTAAAGCAGCTATGGCTGGCTGACACTGAACCGGCCAGAGTTGAAATTGTGAATACTTGGGTCAAAGATCAACTGGGCGACGTTTACACGGCCGTTATTGAGTTAAGTGTCGGTTTTGTTATTCATCCTGCTGTACAGAAGTTCATCAGTGAACAGGAGTGGGTGCCTGATATTTGGCTGCAAACACACTTTTGCACTGACGAAGACGACCTTACTGAATCGCAAGCAGTAGCTTACGCTCGCGCTGTCGGCAGGCTGATGCGAACTTTAACAGAGCGGGGGATCACAGATTCCCATTTATTTTTGCGTATGCCTGCTGCATTGGCCGTTCTTATTGGACAGCAGATCCATGCTTGCGGACGTTTGCACTTATACTGGTTTGACAATGAGAGATGTTCATACAAGCCCGCTTTTATGCTGGCATAAATCATAATGGAGAAAGAAAAATTGTTATGACTACGATGGATGATTTGTTTCGAGAATATCTGCACCGGATTCAACCATCGCCCCAGGCCGTAAAGCGGGCTACTGAATCCCATGAGCCGCTTCGTCAAGATCTGGAAGCTGATAAGGAGTATGGTGCGTTTGTCGTGAGTACCATACTTTCTGGTTCTTACGGCCGTGACACAGCTATTTTAGGCATTAAAGACATTGACGTGATCATCAAAACAGAATTTACTTGGTTTGATCTCCAAGAACGAAGAACCGATAAGGAAACGCTACAGGAATGCTTGTTACGATTGACCCAGGAAGCTATCCAGCGCACCGGTCGAGCTGCCAAAACACAAAAAGCCAGACGATCAATATATGTTGAATTGCCAGAGGACGGCGCTCAAAAGTTACCTGCGCTTACAATGGACATTGTGCCAGTTCTCATCAAAAGCAGTGCTGATGCAGACCCGATGACAATTTCTGACCGGGAACTAAGCCAATGGCTCGATACCTACCCCAATACTCAGCTTGCCGACAGCTTAGTTCGGAATGACCAAAGCAAAGAGATAGGCGATCGGCATAGCTACAAGCCCCTGGTGAAGATATTCAAGGCATGGAAAAAAGCAAACTACCACCGCCAGAGAACGCCAAAGGGTTTTATCCTGGAATGTTTAACAGCTAGTTATCACAACCCTGATGCCAAACATTGGCTTGACGCCGTTCATGATCTGTTTCAAAACATTTGCGATCAGTGGCCTGATCCCGAAAACTTACCAGCATATCCCGAAATTCCTGAAGTGTGTGATGTGTCCGATCTTGCGCCACGTATGATTCCCATTGCTAAAAGCAGGGAACAGGCGCAAAAAGTGTTTAAAAAAATCCATTTCCACCTGGAATTGATCAAACAAGCGATGGAGGAAGCGAAAACGGATTTAACCAAAAGCGCCCAAACTCTGCGGCGAATATTTGGCGATGACTGCGATAACATTTGCTTTCCTTTACCCGATGACTTGAAAGAAAATAAGAGCAGTCAGGGAAGCCGAAGCAATGTGTTAGAACCGCCTCCTTTTGCTTAAATGGTCTATGGACAATTATCTAAAAACTTTCCTGCTCCATTTACAAGACAACGAATTTAAACCAGACGAGACTAAGACCAGGTGGACTGGCAGTGTGTTTGTAGAATGGAAAGACGCCGAAACAGGCGATCTGCAAGGGGCTAAGCATACAATTGCCATTTGCTTGCTAAAGGGCTTCCCTTATCGCGCTCCAGTGATCTACGCCATAGACGAACCAACGCTAACGACAAGTTGGCACCTCAACCCAGACACGCCTCCAAGTCTATGCCTTTGGGATTCAGAAAGAGGATGGCAACCTGATTTCACCGCCCATAAACTCCTGAATCGAGCTCATGATTGGTTTTATCATTACCACACAAATTCCTGGCCCCCTAATTCCCAACTTCCTGATCTGCACTTATATCTGGATCCTATTGGCATTGTTGCTATCGGCGATGAATGGCCGCCGACCTCTGAGGCTTTTAGTGGAACATTTCGCTTATGGCGGCCAAAATATAAGAACACGCCATACCTTGCCAGTTGTCACGAAAATAAAACCGAGCCAGAGCCGCGCCTCGCTGAAACAATGGTTTTAGGTGCAAACCTTCCTCAAATAAGAGGCGTATGGTTTCGTGTGCCACAACCGTTTGTTCCCCCAAACAGATTGGACAACCTTCTACAACAGATAGACGCTGTAGCAAAAGCTCCCCCTGGTAAGTCTTATAAGAATTGCGTCGCCTCAGTCAGCAGAAAAACAACGGATGGATTTCCTATTGCCATAGGCTATCCTGACAATCAGGGGGAGGAAAGATGGCTTTTTCTCTGGGGGCAACCTCCAAAGAGAAAACAAAAAAGATTCCTATGGTCATCAGTCCCTGGAATAAGCCAGGTAGAGATCAAAAGCTTTCAAACGGCTCCGGCTGGTAAAGAAGCATTATTGAAGCGCACTGCCTATGTCAGTAAAAGCCTTACTAACTGTCGCATCATCTTGTTTGGCGTTGGTTCGTTGGGGAGTAGTATCGCCTTGCTTTTGGCGAAGGCAGGGGTAAGTGCCTTGCGGCTAATTGACAATGACCATCTAATGCCGGTCAATGTTATGCGCCATGTTTGTGGGTTAAACCATGTTGGCGCCACCAAGACCAAAGCTTTGAAAAGTGTTATCCGGCAACATAATCCAGATTGCCTCACTGATTTTTTACCTTCAGCCTGGGATAGAGAACAACTGCGCGACTATATGAGCGGTTACGATTTGGTAATTGACGCCACCGGCAATACCAACTTCTCTCGATACCTAAATGGGATTTGCGTGGAACTAAATCAGCCCGTACTGTTTACTGCAACCTACCGCAAAGCTAGAATTGGCCGGATTGTGATGCGTTTGAACAGTGACGCCCCCTGTTTGGAATGCTATCTAGCCCATCCAGAAGAATGGGCGGAGACTGATTATCCTACTATTCCCCTAAACCCAAACGAGGGTTTTATCGAGGATGGTTGTGGCTCGGTTACTGAAGAAGCGGTTGCGTTAGATATGGAGGCGGTTGCTAATTTTGCGGCAAGACAGGCCATAAAAATTTTGAACAACCAGCATAACGGAGCGAATCTAGCTATGCTGGTTAACGAACCATTGCTTGATGCCGACAACGAAATTTTCCACACAGCCAATGCTCGATTCTGGACCAACAAACCCCACTCCGATTGCCTGGTTTGTAAAACATGACCAACTCTTGCCAGATTTCACACAAAGCCCTTAATCTGGTCGTTTCTCAAAGCGCCTATCATTTCCCCAATGAAACAGGCGGTCTGCTTGTGGGAAAAGTACAAAACGGTTGCCTTTTTATCGAACATGCTACCGAGCCCGGGCCTGCCGCTCATCATGCGCCGACAAAATTTATCCGGGACGGCTATTTTAGCCAGGAAGTTCTTGACGCTCTTGTTAAAAACTCTGATGGTATGTTCGACTATGTTGGTGAATGGCATTCACACCCAGTTAAATCGAGAAAACAACCAAGCCAACTAGATCTTGAATCTATGCGATGGATTGCCGCTAATGAGGCATATGCCACGAACCAGCCAGCGCTACTTCTGTGTATCAATGCAGGGCTGAATCGTTGGAGAATCCGCTGTTACATACTTGTTGAAAATAACTTGAGATTGCTCAGTATTTACCAAGACCATGCACGAGAAATCGAATTGCAATAGTCCAGCAATCCGGATGACTTTTACTAGAGGTAGCGTCCTACGGATTACCGATTACGGACACTCTTTCCTTTAACCGCCAAACAGTCTGCTGGCAATCTGGTACAGCGCAGCGGCGACCGGGGCCAGCTTGATGAGGGCGATGCCCACCTTCCCGGCGGCCTGCGCCGTGCCGGCGCTCTCCGCCAGGATTTCGGTAGCCGCTTTGAGCTTGCGCACCACCCGGCTGCCTTGTGGTTCCGGTTCAGCCAGTTCTTCCTCCGCCGCCGCTAAATCGGCCTGCACATCTTCGGCGTCACCGACATTCGCAAACTCTCCGGCGGCGATGGCCTCGGCCAACTGCTGCTGGAGGGCGGCGATTTCCTGGCGCAGTTCATCCGGGGTAGCCTGGGTCGGGTTGGCGATGTATTGCAGTCCGGCAACGACGTTTTTGGCCTCGATGCTGTCGGCTTTGATGCTGCCGCTGCCGAGCGCTTTCGCCAGTTCGACCAGATCGGCGGAATCTGCCGCCGCGCCGCCGACTTGCTGCACCCCCGACACGACATTATCGGCCTTGATGGTGTGGGCCTGGATACCGCCGACGCTACCACTGTCGCCGGTGATGATGCTGCCGCCGACATTGCCGGTCACGTTGACGCCGCGCTCGCCAACGGCAGTTGCGCCTGAACCCTGCGCCACGGCCCCGCTGCCGGCAGCCGCAGCCCCCGCTAACTGCGCTTCTACCTCGGCTTTTTTCTCCTGCAAGGGGGCCACCATGGCCTGGAACTGGGCCGGCAACAACGTGCTGCGCAACGACTCCAGATCGGCTAACTGCTTCTCTACGGCGGCTAACTGGGTTTGTAAGGTCTGTTTGTCCACAAAAAGGCTCCTTTTGCGTCACGGCTGACGCGCTAACGAGATTGGGAAATACGCGGCCAGGCCACAAACGGCCGTTGCTCACGACACAACGTTACCAATTCTTCCAGACGATTTTGCCGGTAGCAATGCAGAATCAGGGATTCGGCGAACTGGGAGCGGGTGTCGCCCGGCAGGTCGTCGTGGGAAACGCCCAGGTCGAAGGCCAGGGTGTGGAGTTCCTTAAGACTGAAATACTGACCCAGCAGCTTGCGCAGAGGAACCAGTTCCGGCGGCAGAACCGCTGCTTCACCAGCCGAGGGCACACCGTAAATGATGATGGTGTTGCTGTCGCCGGTGATGATGCTGCCGCCTACGCTGCCGTCCACGTTGACGCCGCGTTCGCCAACTGCCGTTGCGCCATCTCCTTGCGCCATCGCCCCGCTGCCGGACACGGCGGCCGAATAAGTCGCACCGTCCAGTTGGCTTTCCAGTTCCGCTTTCTTCTGGCGCAGGGGAGCCAGCGCCGCCTGCATCTGCTCGGCGGACAGGAGGCTGTCCATCGCCTCCAGGTTGGTAATTTGTTTCTCGATTTCAGTTAACTGCTCCTGAATTTCCTGCTTGCCCATGACATGCTCCTTGACTGGTTTTGCCCATAGTATACTTGATTTTCCGGCGTGGGAACGTCGCCTGATGCCCAGATGCCACGGTATTCCAAGCACCGGGGGATGCTTCACTTCGTTCAGCATGACAAACCTCCTGCGCTATCGCGCCAAGAACAGTGATGTCGTTTCACGACCCTTCGGTTCAGCGATCAGGGTGATGAGATGGGGAAATACGCACCACCACCACCCGAAAACCGTCGAGGTCGTTGCGGCTGCCTAGCGAGTAGCCGAGGCGGAAGGCCGAGCGCGCGAGGTCCTGGTTGCGACGCCACGAACCACCGCGCACCACGCGGGAATCTGTATTTATGCTAACTACCTGTGGTTCCAGGTTGCTGTCAGGCTTGTTGTATTTGTTCCGACACCACTCAAACACATCACCACTCAGGTCGTACAGGTCGAGGGCTACATTTTTGCCGGAGGGATACAGGCCAACGGCCGTTGTCTGCCCTACACTATCTTCTTCGCCTGTATTTGCTT
>ERZ795053.1295-NODE-1295-length-31955-cov-21.881661_pt1 | contig 31955 bp, 27 predicted proteins | sample MGYA00375137_ERZ795053 | MGnify/ENA primary metagenome ERZ795053 (study PRJEB30182, sample SAMN05720284) | activated sludge metagenome | isolation source: Anaerobic digester | place: Hong Kong | collected 2014-12-17 ...
CGGGTCATTGGGCAACCAACGGGTCATTGCGCCACCAGGGTCGCCATAACCCCATGACGTGCGTGAGTAGGGCAGAGAACGTCCGCCCGTCACCGGCGGGTTGGCGCGTCGCTCCCATGGCCGTCAGGGGATCGGCTTACTCTGGAGTCCCACTCACGAGAACTGGTCAAGGGAGCCCCATGTCGGACTCGTTCGTGCACCTGCACGTGCACACCGAGTACTCGATGCTGGACGGCGCTGCCCGGCTCGACGATCTGTTCACCGAAGCGGCTCGGCTGGAAATGCCTGCGATCGCCATGACCGATCACGGCAACGTGTTCGGGGCCTACGACTTCTACAAGAAGGGGCAGAAGTACGGTGTCAAGCCGATCATCGGCATCGAGGGGTACTACGCCCCGCAGGGTCGCCACACCCGCGCACCGTACGACTTCGGCAACGTGCCCGGCGACGAGGTGGGCGAGGATGGCACGCCCACCATGAAGGGTAAACAGGCCTATACCCACATGACGGTGCTGGCCGAGACCACCGAAGGTATGCACAACCTGTTCCGGTTGTCGAGCATGGCCAGCATCGAGGGGTACTACCGCAAGCCGAGATTCGACCGGGAACTGCTGGACCGGTACGGCAAAGGCCTCATCGCCACCACCGGGTGCCCCAGCGGTGAGGTCAACATGTGGTTGCGGGCCGGGCAGTACGACCGCGCGGTAGCCGCCGCCGCTGACTTCCGCGACATCCTGGGCCAGGACAACTTCTATGTCGAACTCATGGACCACGACCTCGACATAGAAGCCCGCCACCGCGCCGACCTGCTGCGGATCGCTCAGGATCTGAACCTGCCGCTGGTCGCGACCAACGACCTGCACTACGTGCGTGAGGACGATGCCAGCGCTCACGACGTGCTGCTGTGCATCGGGACCCGGGCCACGGTTAACGACGAGAAACGCTTCCGGTTCAACGGCAGCGGCTACTTCCTCAAGCCAGCCGACCAGATGCGACAGATCTGGTCGGAGTTGCCGCAGGCCTGTGACAACACGTTGCTGATCGCCGAGCGCTGCAACGTTGAGTTCGACGACTCTGCCAACCTCATGCCACGTTTCGACGTGCCAGAAGGAGAGACCGAGGACTCCTGGATGGCCAAAGAGGTCCACCGCGGCCTCGCTGAACGGTTCGCGCCTCACCCGGTACCCGAGACCCACCTAAAGCAGGCCGATTTCGAACTGTCGGTCATCGCTCAGATGGGCTACCCGAGTTACTTCTTGGTCACCGCGGACCTGGTGCGCTATGCCAAAGCCAACGGGATCCGGGTTGGTCCCGGCCGTGGTTCGGCCGCCGGTGCCTTGATCGCCTGGGCGCTGGGCATCACCGAACTGGACCCGTTGGAGCACGGACTGATCTTCGAGCGCTTCCTGAACCCGGATCGCGTCTCGATGCCTGACATCGACATGGACTTCGACGAGCGCAGGCGCGGCGAGATGATTCGCTACGCAACAGAGAAGTACGGCGATGACCAGGTCGCGCAGATCGTGACGTATTCGTCGATCAAGGCCAAGGCCGCGATCAAGGACTCCGCGCGCGCACTCGGGCTGCCTTACGCGCTGTCCGACCAGATCACCAAGGCCATGCCGGACCCCGTGATGGGCAAGGACATCTCGTTGTCAGGCATCTTCGACCCCAAGCACCCCCGGTATGGGGAGGCAAAAGACTTCCGCACCCTGCACGACGCGGACCCGCAGGTGCAGCAGGTCGTAGCCACCGCCCGTGGCCTCGAGGGCCTGAAACGTCAGCCCGGCGTGCACGCCGCCGGGGTCATTCTGTCGCGGGCGAAACTGCTGGACGTGGTGCCGCTGTGGAAACGTGACGACGGCTCGATCATCACCCAGTTCGACATGGATGCCTGCGAGAAGCTCGGGCTTCTCAAGATGGACTTCCTGGGCCTGCGCAACCTGACCGTACTCGACGACTGTCTGGACAACATCGAGCACAACAAAGGTGAGCGGGTCGTGCTGGAAGACCTGCCACTGGACAACGCGGAGGCCTACCGGCTCCTGGCTCGCGGCGACACCCTCGGCGTCTTCCAACTCGACGGCGGTCCGATGCGTGCGCTGCTGCGCTCGATGAAACCCGACTCGTTCGACGACATCAGTGCGGTCCTGGCGCTGTACCGTCCCGGTCCCATGGGGGCCAACGCCCACAACGACTACGCCGACCGCAAGAACAAGCGCCAGCCGGTCACCCCGATCCACCCGGAGCTGGCCGAACCGCTCGAGGACATCCTCAACGAGACCTACGGCGTGATCGTGTACCAGGAACAGGTCATGACGATCGCGCAGCGGGTGGCCGGGTACAGCCTGGGACAAGCGGATCTGCTGCGCCGGGCCATGGGCAAGAAGAAGAAGGAGATCCTCGACCAGGAGTTCGGCCCGTTCGCTGCGGGGATGCGGGCCAACGGGTACAGCGATGCCGCGATCAACACGCTGTGGGACATCTTGGTCCCGTTCGCCGACTACGCGTTCAACAAAGCGCACTCAGCGGGCTACGGACTGGTTTCCTACTGGACCGCTTACCTCAAAGCCAACTATCCGACCGAGTACATGGCTGCACTGCTGGAGTCGGTCAAGGACAACAAGGACAAGAGCGCGATCTATCTGGCGGAATGCCGGCACATGGGCGTCAAGGTGCTGCCGCCGGATGTCAACGACTCCCAGTCGCGGTTCACAGCGGTCGGGGACACGATCCGCTTCGGGCTGTCCGCTGTGCGCAACGTCGGAGAAGGTGTCGTCGACTCCATCGTCGCGTCGCGCACGGCCAAGGGCAGGTTCACCGATTTCCCGGACTTCCTGTCCAAGGTGGAAGCCTCCGCCTGTAACAAGCGGGTGGTGGAGTCGCTGATCAAGGCTGGCGCCTTCGACTCGCTGGGCCACACCCGCCGCGGCCTGATCAGCGTGCACGAACCAGCAGTGGACGAAGCCCTGATGACCAAACGGGCCGAGGCGATCGGCCAGTTCGACCTGTTCGGGGACATGCTCGAGGAGGACGACGAGGCCGGTTCCGGTATGACTGTTCAGATCCCGATCGGGGAGTGGGACAAGTCGGTGCTGTTGGCCCATGAACGGGAGATGCTGGGGCTGTACGTCTCGGACCACCCTCTGCTCGGTCTCGAGGCGCAACTGCGGACTCTGTCCGAAGGCAACATCGCCGACCTCGCCGGTTCCGACAACGCCGATGGCAAGGTGGTGACGGTCAGCGGTCTGGTCACCTCAGTCGTGCGCCGCGTCACCAAAGGTGGCAAGCCGTACGCACAGATGGTGGTGGAGGATCTCACCGGCGAGATTCAGATGATGGTGTTCCCCAAGGCGTACGAAGCCTACTCGCCGTATTGCCACACCGACGCGATCGTGGTCGTCAAGGGCAGGCTCGATCTCGGCGAGGACTCTCCTCGCATGATGGTCATGGATGTCAGCGTCCCCGACCTGTCGCTGGACCGGAACACCCCATTCGTGGTGACCGTTTCGGCCCAGCAGTGCACCCCCGACACCGTCGAACGACTCAAAGCCGTACTCAGCGCCCACCCCGGAGGTACCGAAGTGCACCTGCGGATGGCCACGGGTACACGCACCACTGTGTTGCGCCTCGACGAGGGATTCCGGGTTTCGGCCACCCCATCACTGGGCGCCGATCTGAAGGCACTGCTCGGGCCCAACTGCCTCCCGAGCTCGTGACGCCGTTTCCGGCTCAGCGTGGCCTGCAACCGTTCGGCGTGATCGCCCGATACGTGCTGCTCGGAGCCGCGCTCGGGATCCCTGTGGCGATCCTCTGGGTGCTGCTGGCCCCGCGGGTGATCGCGACGTCGGTGGACCCCGCGGAGTTCGCCGAGCCCTACCCGCAAGGCTTCGCAGCCACAGACCTCACCCTCGGTGCATTGCTCTTGGTCGCCGGATGTGTGCTCGGCGTCGTGGCTGCGATGCGCCTGCGCGCCACGGGCTTCGACCGCGGCTGGGGTCAGGTCCTGGGTGTCATCGTCGGGGCGGCCATGTGCGCTGCGGTGGCCCGGGTCGTGGGATGGTGGCTCGCCGGCAGGACGCTTCGCCCAATCCCCGACGGCTTCGAACTGCCCTTGACTGTGGGAGCCTCGGGAGTGCTGTTGCTGGGCATGTTCTCGGGCCTGCTGGTGGTGCTCTTCTACGCCGCCTTCGCCCGGGAGCCCGCAGGTGTCACGCCTGTATCGGAGCCGTCCGGGCTCGGGTAGCGGAGATCAGGTCATCGGGCTTCAGTTCGAGGTCCAGACCTCTGCGTCCACCGGACACGAACACGGTGGAATGGTCCAGGGCCGAGATGTCCAGGATCGTTGGCAGGGCCTTGCGCTGGCCGATTGGCGAGATGCCGCCCAACACGTACCCGGTGGATTTCTCCACCGCCTTCGGATCGCCCATCACCGCCCGCTTCGCCCCGACCGCGCTGGCCAACGCTTTGAGACTCAACTGCCCGCTGACCGGCACGATGGCCACGACCAGTGTTCCGTCTGCGTCGGCTACCAGGGTCTTGAAGACACGTTGGGGGTCCAGGGACAGCGCCTTGGCAGCTTCGGCGCCGTAGGCCGTGGTGTCCGGGTCATGGCGGTACTCGTGCACGGCGAACGGGATCCCGGCCTCGTGCAGGGCAACCATCGCTTGCGTGGAGGCGCCCTTCGACTTCGTCTTGCTCCTCTTGGCGGCCATGGTCTCGACGGTATCGCCGTGCGGGAGACTCGGCCACGGGTTGCGCATTCCCGTGCCGGGCCCGCGATCAATCCGACCGTGAGCGAATCCTGTGAACGGCTGTGTCGATCGCGGCTTCGCCAGCACGTCCACATGCTCTTCGACGTGGGCAGGGACGGGACCATCCGATCCAATCGAGAAACACGCCTGCTGAGAATTCTGGTCGGTGTCCACCATGGGATGGCACACTTCTCACCTGGCGTACGGGACACCCGCTCGCCTGAAAGACCGCTGAACTCTTGCCTTCGCGAACGGTCATACCACTGCTTCGTACGATGGGTGCATGCTGCGTCGCATCGATCTCCGCAACGGTGAACCGTTCGAAGTGCCCCGAGCTCTGCCCGAGGGGCAGGCGGCTGCAGTGACGCACATCATCGACGAGGTGCGCACCGGCGGGGCGCAGGCCGTGCTCGACGCGGGGGAGCGGTTCGACGGCGTCCGACCGGCGTCCTTGCGGGTTCCCGCAGAAGTCCTGGAAGCGGCTGAACGAACGTTGGACCCGGCTGTGCGGGAGGCGCTGCTGACCGCGATCGAGCGCGCGACTCGCGTTCACAACGATCAGCTGCCGGCGCCTGGAACGACCGAACTCGGTCCGGGAGCCGTGGTGCACCAGACGTGGCGACCGGTGCGCCGAGTGGGGCTATACGTCCCGGGAGGTCGCGCGGTGTACCCGTCGAGCGTGGTCATGAACGTCGTGCCGGCGCGGGTGGCCGGTGTCGAGTCGATGGCTGTTGTCAGCCCTCCGCAGGTCGACCACGACGGCTGGCCGCACCCGACGATTCTTGCGGCGTGCAGGTTGCTGGGTATCGACGAGGTGTATGCCGCCGGCGGAGCGCAGGCGGTCGCCATGCTGGCGCTGGGCGTGGAGGGCTGCGAACCGGTCAACGTCATCACCGGTCCGGGCAACATCTATGTGACCGAAGCCAAACGCCTGCTGCGTGGCACCGTCGGGATCGACAGTGAGGCCGGGCCCACGGAGATCGCGATCGTGGCCGACGACAGTGCCGATCCCGCGTTCGTGGCCGCGGATCTGATCTCGCAGGCCGAACACGACGTGGTGGCCGCCTCTGTTCTGATCACGGACTCCGAAGCCCTCGCGAACGCCGTGGACGAGCAACTTGAGATTCAGGTCCCGGCGGCCAAACACAGCGATCGCATCCGGCAGGCTCTGACTGGAAGGCAGAGTGCTGCGGTCATCACCACCGACATCCCCCAAGCGTTGGCCGCGGCCGACGCGTACGCCGCCGAACACCTGGAGATCCACACCCGCGATGCCGCCGCCGATGCCGCAGCCATCCGCAACGCCGGCGCGATCTTCGTGGGCCCGTACAGTCCGGTGTCCCTGGGCGACTACCTGGCGGGTTCCAACCATGTGCTGCCCACGGCCGGATGCGCGTGCCACTCCAGCGGTCTGAACGTCACGACTTTCCTGCGCAGCGTGCAGGTCGTCGAGTACGACCAGCCCGCTTTGGATGGCCTGACCGACCAGATCCAGGCGCTGGCCCTGGCCGAGGACCTCCCCTCGCATGCACAAGCTGTGACCATCAGGCGGGAGCGGTGAGCGATCTGCCGCTGCGTCCCGAGCTGGTGGGTCGCAGCCCGTACGGCGCGCCGCAGATCGACGTGCCGATCCGGTTGAACACCAATGAGAACCCGTACCCGCCGCCACCGGAGATGATCGCCGACATCGCGGCCAGGATCGCCCCGGATCTCAATCGCTACCCCGATCGGGACGCGGTCGGCCTGCGGGCCGCGCTCGCCGAGTATCTCGTCGACCAGACCGGCGTGCGGTTGTCGGTGGACCAGGTGTGGGCGGCCAACGGATCCAACGAGATCCTGCAGCAGATCCTGCAGGCGTTCGGCGGCCCGGGACGCACCGCGCTGGGCTTTCAGCCCGGGTACACGATGCACGAACTGATCAGCCGCGGCACCGGCACCGCGTTCCTCGGGGTCCCGCGGGATCTGCACCTGGACGCCGACCACGTCGTGGCCGCCGTGCGCGAACACCGACCCGATGTTCTGTTCCTGTGCAGCCCCAACAACCCGACCGGCGAGTCCCTGCCGCCCGACGTGATCAACGCTGCGTACCAAGCGCTGGCTGAGACCGACTCCGGCATCATGGTGGTGGATGAGGCGTATGCGGAGTTCGCCGGCGTCGACAGTGCGGTGGGGTTGCTCGAGGGTCGGCCGCGGCTACTGGTGACACGCACCATGAGCAAGGCCTTCGCGTTCGCCGGTGCGCGCGTTGGCTACCTGGCGGCGGATCCGGCGGTGGTCGAGGCGCTGTTGCTGGTCCGGCTGCCGTATCACCTGTCGTCGTTGACACAGGCGGCCGCGCAGGTGGCCGTCGAGCATTCCCCGCGGCTCAAAGAACAGATCCGGCACCTATGCCGCACGCGTGACGAGTTCGTCGCAGCGGTGTCTGCGAAAGGTTGGCAGTGTGCACCGTCGGACGCCAACTTCGTGTTGGTGGGACCGTTCATTGATCCCGCCCGTGCCTGGCAGCGCCTGCTGGACCAGGGGATCCTGGTACGCGACGTTGGGTTGCCGCGATGGTTGAGGGTGACGATCGGCACCGATGAACAGATGGCCGCACTTGTGGACGCGTTGGGCGGCCTCAAGGACCTGAGGGAGAGAACATGAGTCGCAGCGCTCGCGTTGCACGCACCACCAAAGAGAGCGATGTCCTGGTCGAGCTGGAGGTGGACGGCAGCGGGACATCGACGATCGACACGGGAGTGCCCTTCTTCGATCACATGCTCGACCAGGTCGCCCGGCACGGCGGACTGGACCTCACCGTGCGAACGCGCGGGGACTTGGAGGTCGACGCACACCACACCGTCGAGGACACCTCGCTGGCGTTCGGACAGGCACTGCGCGAGGCGCTGGGGGACAAGGCCGGGGTAACCCGCTACGGCAACGCGATGATTCCGCTGGACGAGGCCCTCACCTTGTGTGTGGTCGATCTGTCGGGCAGGCCGTACCTCGTGCATGAGGAGCCCGAACTGGTGGAGCTCATCGGAACCTACGAAACCACATTGACCCGGCACATCTTCGAATCCATCGTCGCGACTGCGAACATCACCGTGCACGTGAAGGTGCAGTCCGGGCGCAACGCCCATCACATCGTCGAATCTCAGTTCAAGGCATTCGCGCGGGCACTGCGGCAGGCTGTGACGCCCGACCCCCGGCTCACCGGCATCCCCTCGACCAAGGGCACCTTGGGCTCATGACATCGGTCGTGGTCCTCGACTACGGATCGGGCAATCTGCGCTCGGCCCAGCGGGCTCTCGAAGCCGCCGGCGCTGAGGTGACGGTCAGCGCCGATCCGGAACTGGCAGCCGCCGCCGATGGGTTGGTGGTACCGGGGGTCGGGGCGTTCGAGGCGTGCATGCGTGGGCTGTGGGCCATCCAGGGACAGCGCATCATCGAGCGCCGACTGGCCGGCGGACGCCCGGTGCTCGGGGTGTGCGTGGGCATGCAGATCATGTTCGAAGCCGGTGCGGAGCATGGTCTGGTCAGCCCAGGATGCGCCCAATGGCCCGGGCGGGTGGAACGCCTGGACGCCCCGGTGCTTCCGCACATGGGCTGGAACACCGTCGAGCCGCCCGACGACTCCGCGTTGTTCGCAGGGATCGCCGACCGGCGATTCTATTTCGTACATTCCTACGCGGCCAAGGCGCTGGAGATCCCCGATGCGGGAACCCAGGCCCTTCATCCGGCGGTGCTCACGTGGACCACCTACGGCGAGCGTTTCATCAGCGCCGTGGAGAACGGTCCGCTAAGTGCGACCCAGTTCCACCCGGAGAAGTCGGGTCAGGCGGGGGTGCAACTGCTCCGGAACTGGATCGCCACGCTGGCCCGGTGATGCGCGTCGAAGCTCTTCACAGTCCCAGGGCATAAGCCCGGATGCGATGGGAATACCCCGGCACGACCGTGTGTTGAGATACCCGTAGAGGGTATAGGAGAGACAATGGCAACCACTGAATTGACCGCTGAGACCTTTGCGAGCACCGTGGAGGACAACGAGATCGTGCTCGTCGACTTCTGGGCTGCGTGGTGCGGCCCGTGCCGCATGTTCGCCCCGGTCTTCGAGAAGGCGTCGGAGAGCCACCCGGACATCGTTTTCGGGAAGGTGGACACCGAGGCCGAGCAGGCCCTGGCCGCCCAGGCCCAGATCTCGTCGATCCCGACGCTGATGGCTTTCCGCGACGGCATCCTGCTGTACTCGCAGCCCGGTGCACTTCCTGAAGCTGCCTTGACCGACTTGATCGGCCAGGTCAAGGACCTGGACATGGAGAAGGTGCACGCCGAGGTCGCCAAACAGCAGTCCTGAGCCGGGCACCGCGGCGGGCACAGCACCAGTCCGGCCCGGACGCGCCGACCGGCCTGTCCGGGCGGGCTGAGAACCCTGCCTAGAGTGGCACTCGTGGATGTTGAGTTCCGAAGCGAGATGACCGTTGAGTTGGTGCGGGCGGCCGCACAGGACGCAGACGTACTGTTCGCCGCCAGGGTTTCCACCAAGGGTGAGCATTCCTTGGACGACGTCGACGGTGATGCCGGTCGCTCGCAGGGCCTCATCAACTATTTGATGCGTGACCGGCACGGTTCACCGTTCGAGCACAACTCGATGACGTTCTTCGTGAGCGCGCCGATCTTCGTGTTTCGGGAGTTCATGCGGCACCGGATCGCCTCCTACAACGAGGAGAGCGGCCGCTACCGCGAACTGCGGCCGGTCTTCTACGTGCCGGGTCCCGAACGCAGACTCGTGCAGCAGGGCAAGACCGGGTCGTACGAATTCGTCGAGGGCACCCCTGAGCAGTACGAGGTCGCGGTGGCTCAGACGAAGGCGGCCTGTGAGCACGCTTACGCGGCTTACCAGGCGATGCTGGACGCCGGCATCGCTCGGGAGGTGGCCCGCACCGTCCTGCCGGTGGGCACGTACAGCTCGATGTACGTGACGATGAACGCCCGTGCCTTGATGAACTTCTTGTCGCTGCGCACCAAACGCGAGGACTCAGCCTTCCCGTCCTTCCCGCAGCGAGAGATCGAGATGGTGGCCGACCGGATGGAGTCCTACTGGGCCGAGTTGATGCCGTTGACACATGCGGCGTTCGAACGCAACGGCCGAGTCGCCCCGTAGGAATCGTGTCTGCCGGTAGCGTGGAGAGCATGCAGCATCCTTTCGGTTCGGTGGTCACTGCGATGGTCACCCCATTCACCGCGGACGGTGAGCTGGATCTCGCGGGCATCGAGCGGCTGGCCAGCCACCTCGTGGACATCGGCAACGACGGACTGGTCGTCAACGGCACGACCGGCGAGGCATCCACCACCTCCGACGGCGAAAAGTCGGAAGCCTTGCGGGCGGTCATCAGTGCGGTCGGGGATCGAGCAATTGTCACCGCAGGGGTCGGCACCAACGACACCGCCCACAGCGTCGAACTGGCACACCAGGCGCAAGCCGCAGGCGCGCATGCCTTGCTCGCGGTCACGCCTTACTACAACCGGCCTCCGCAGTCGGGGATCCTGCATCACTTCCGCACTCTGGCCGACGCCACGGACCTGCCGATGATGCTCTACGACATCCCTGGTCGGTCGGTCACCGAGATCGCGACACCCACCCTGATCGAGTTGGCCGAACATCCCAACATCCTGGCCGTCAAGGACGCCAAAGCGGATCTCCCCGGTTCTGCGCGGGTGCTGGCCGCCACCGACCTGCTGTACTACTCCGGTGACGACGCCCTGAACCTGCCGCTGCTGGCACTGGGCGCCTCTGGCTTCGTGTCCGTCGTGGGTCACTTCCTGGCCCCCACACTGGTGGCGATGCGGCGGGCGTTCCTCGACGGTGACCTCGAGGCCGCGCGCAGACTGCACTTCTCGACGCTGCCCACGATCGACGCCGTTTTTGTCACCCAGGCAGCCATGACCGTGAAGGCCACGTTGAACCGGCAGGGCCTTCCTGGCGGAACCGTCCGAGCGCCGCTGGTCGAGGCCAGCGAAACCGACGTCGATGCCGTGATGACGGCACTGGAGGCCAGTAGTGGCTGAGAAACTTCCCGCCCTTGCCGACGGCGGCTTGCGGATCGTTGCCTTGGGTGGACTGGGGGAGATCGGGCGCAACATGACCGTCTTCGAGTGCGACGGCCAGTTGCTGATCGTGGACTGCGGGGTGCTGTTCCCGGAGGAGGCGCAGCCGGGCGTGGACCTGATCCTGCCCGACTTCGACTACCTGCGCGACCGCCTCGATGACGTCGTGGCGCTGGTTCTCACCCACGGGCATGAAGACCACATCGGAGCCGTCACGTTCTTGTTACGCGAGCGACCCGACATCCCGATTTATGGCTCCAAACTCACGCTGGCGTTCCTTGAGGCGAAGCTGCGCGAGCGACGGCAGAAGCCCCCGCTGCAGGTGGTCAAGGAGGGTGACACGCAATGGCTGGGTGCTTTCCGGGTCGAGTTCCTGGCGGTGAACCACTCGATCCCCGATGCGCTTGCTCTGTGCATCGACACCACCGCCGGGCGGGTCATCCACACCGGCGACTTCAAGATGGACCAGCTACCCCTGGACGGCCGGATCACCGATCTCACCGCGATGGGTAGGCTCGGCTCGGAGGGCGTGGATCTGCTGCTGGTCGACTCGACCAACGCCGAGGTCAGCGGTTTCGTGAAGTCCGAGTCGGAGATCCTGCCAGCGCTCGAGCAGGTCATGGCCAGCACCCAGAAACGGGTGATCGTCGCCAGTTTCGCCAGTCACGTCCATCGCATCCAGCAGGTGATCGATGTGGCCACCGAGCACGGGCGCAAGATCGCACTCGTGGGCCGTTCCATGGTCCGCAACATGAACGTGGCCCGCGAACTGGGCTACCTGCAGATCCCGGCGGACACGCTGGTCAACATCGACCGTGTCGGCGACCTGCCCGACGACCAGATCGTTCTGGTGTGCACCGGGTCGCAGGGTGAGCCCATGGCCGTCCTGTCGCGCATCGCGGCACACGACCACGACATCCGGGTGGGGCCTGGGGACACGGTTGTCTTGGCGTCCTCGCTGATTCCCGGCAACGAAAACGCGGTCAACCGGGTGATCAACGGGCTGACGGGCACTGGCGCGCGCGTCGTCCACAAGGGCAATGCCATGGTGCATGTGTCCGGCCACGCCGCCGCCGGTGAACTGCTGTACCTGTACAACATGGTCAAACCAGCCAACGTGATGCCGGTGCACGGCGAAGTTCGGCACCTGCATGCCAATGCCCGCTTGGCGGTCAAGACCGGTGTCGATCCGCAGCAGGTGATTATCGCCGCGGACGGCACAGTCGTCGACCTGGTGGACGGCAAGGCCTCGATCGTGGGTGAGGTCCCGTGCGGCTACGTCTACGTGGACGGAGCCAGCGTGGGGGACATCACCGAGGGGTCGTTGAAGGATCGGCGCATCCTGGGCGAAGAGGGGTTCATCTCGGTGGTGGTCGTGGTGGACCACGTCGAGGCGAAGATCCTGGCTGGCCCGGAGATCCACGCGCGCGGGTTCGCGGACTCCGATGCCGTGTTCGACGAGGTGATCCCGACCATCGAGGCGAAACTGATCGCTGCGATCAAAGATGGGGTGACCGATCAGCATGCACTGGCGCAGATCGTGCGCCGCACCCTCGGCCGCTGGGTCAATGCCCAGCACCGCCGCCGCCCGATGATCGTACCGGTGGTCATCGAAGGTTAGGACGTCCGTCGGCGCGACGTCGCGAGACTTTGGACGGATCGTGCCTCCTGCTGACGCGTGGTGTCCAAAGTCCCGGGGCTATCGGTGTGTTCGGCGCGGCGCGTGGAACGCACCGAGACGGTCGTCGACGCGACACGCACGCCCCGCGCCGCCTCGACGTGGCTAGGGCAAACGCGATCGGCGGATAGTCTGGGGTCCATGGCATCTCGTACCTCCACCCGCGGCTCGAAGAGTCCCGGGAAGACCGGCACCTCGCGATCAAGACCTCCCGCGAAGAAGTCGCCCGCGAAATCCGCGAGGGCCAAGAAGCCCAGCCCGAAGAAGACCGGTTCGAAAGCAGCGAGTTTCGTGTCCTTCGTGCGGGCCGTGGTGCGTGCCCTGGTCGCCGCATGGTTCGGCACCGCGCATTTCCTGGGGGCCGCGGTCCGGCGGGTGGGTCGTGGTGCACGGGATCTGGACCCTGCCTTGCGAAGGGACGGTCTCGGACTGGTCTACGCCATCCTGACGGTGGTGACGGCTGTGGTGGCCTGGTGGGGGGTTTCCGGCGGTATCGAACCCGCGGTCACGTTCGTGGTCGGGGGAGCCGTCGGTTCCCTGGATCTGCTGGTTCCGCTGTTCTTCGGGTGGATGACCTGGCGAACGCTGCGGCACCCGCAGCGCCGGTTCGCCGCCCACTCGATCGTCGGCGGCCTGCTCGTAGTGTTCGCTGCGGCGGGCCTGATTCACGTGATCGCGGGCGCCGCTCAGCCCATCGACGGGCAGGCGGCGATGCGCGCCGGTGGTGGATGGGCGGGCTGGATTGCCGCCATTCCTTTCCTGTCCCTGCTCGGGCCCTGGCTGACCGGCCTGATACTGGCCTTGTTGGTCGTGGCAGGTGTGCTCATGGCTTCGGGGACCACCATCGCGGATCTGCGTCAGCGTCTGGCAACACTGGACACCGCAGCCGCCCGTGACCGCGTGAAGGCGAAGCTGGGCCGGACGTCGGCGGGCAGCGACCAGGTGCCCGAGGATCTGGTCGGCGACGAGGCGTTCGTCAGTCCGGTGCGCACTGATTCAGGATCTGACGACCAGGATGCCGAGGACCCCACCCAGGCGATCGATCTCACCTCGATGGCACCGTTGGCGCAGGATCTCACTGTCGAAGTGGACCCGCGTGAGGTCGAGGCTCTGGACCTCGCGATGGCCGAGCAGTTGTTGCTGTCCGGCGATGTCGTGTACCGGCTCCCGCCCCTGGACCTGCTCAAGCCCGGCCCCCCGCACAAGGCGGCGACCGCCGCCAACGACCAAGTCGTCGCCGCCCTCACCGCAGTCCTCGACCAGTTCGAGGTGGATGCCCGGGTGACGGGCTTCAGCCGCGGCCCGACGGTGACCCGCTACGAGGTGGAACTCGGGCCGGCGGTGAAGGTGGAGCGTGTCACCGCGTTGAGCAAGAACATCTCGTACGCCGTGAAGAGCCCGGAGGTGCGAATCCTGTCGCCGATTCCGGGTAAGTCGGCCATCGGGATCGAGATCCCCAACACCGACCGGGAGAACGTCAGCCTGTCCGACGTTCTGCGTTCTCGGATCGCACAAAGCGACAGCCACCCGATGCTGATCGGACTGGGCAAGGATGTCGAGGGTGGTTTCGTCTGCGGGAATCTGGCCAAGATGCCCCACCTCCTGGTGGCCGGTGCCACCGGAGCGGGTAAGTCGGTGTGCATCAACACCCTGATCACCTCGGTGCTGTCGCGGGCCACTCCCGACGAAGTCCGGATGGTGCTGATCGACCCCAAGCGGGTCGAGTTGAGCATTTACGAGGGCATCCCGCACCTCATCACGCCGATCGTCACCAATCCGAAGAAGGCCGCCGACATCCTGCAGTGGGTCGTCAAGGAGATGGAGACCCGCTATGACGACCTGGCAGCCTACGGTTTCCGGCACATCGACGACTTCAACAAGGCGGTAGCAGCCGGCACGGTGGTGCCACCGCCGGGAACCCAGCGGACACTGACGCCGTACCCCTACCTGTTGATAATCGTGGACGAACTCGCCGACTTGATGATGGTCGCCCCGCGCGATGTGGAGGACGCCATCGTGCGGATCACGCAGTTGGCGCGTGCCGCGGGCATCCACCTGGTCCTGGCGACTCAGCGCCCCAGCGTGGACGTCGTAACCGGTCTGATCAAGGCCAACGTTCCGTCCCGCTTGGCGTTCTCGACGTCGAGTCAGACCGACAGCCGCGTCATCCTCGACCAGCCAGGCGCGGAGAAACTCATCGGACAGGGTGATGGGCTGTTCCTTCCGATGGGAGCCAGCAAACCCATCCGGCTGCAGGGCGCGTTCGTTCCCGAGCACGAGATCCGCAGCATCGTGTCCCATTGCAAAGCGCAGATGGCTCCGGCCTATCGCGAGGACATCGAACGGGCGGCCGGTTCCCGGGCCATCATCGACGACGACATCGGCGACGACCTGGATCTGGTGTGTCAGGCCGCGGAACTGATCGTGAGCACCCAGTTCGGGTCGACCTCGATGCTTCAGCGCAAACTGCGGGTCGGCTTTGCGAAGGCCGGTCGGCTGATGGACCTGCTGGAGGTCCGTGGGGTTGTCGGTCCGAGCGAGGGCTCGAAGGCCCGCGAGGTACTGGTGTCGGCCGACGACCTGCCCGCGGTCATCGCGGACCTGCGCGGGGTGGACGGCTCCGGGCAGTGACGCGCCCCTCGGTTTCGATCATCACACTGGGGTGCGCCCGCAACGAGGTCGACTCCGAAGAACTGGCCGCGGAGTTGGCCGAGGACGGGTGGGATCTGGTCGATGACCCCGCGGGCGCCGACACCGTCCTGGTCAACACGTGCGGTTTCATCGATGCCGCCAAACGCGACTCCATCGACACGGTGCTGGCCGCCAGCGACCTACCCGGAAAGGTTGTCGCAGTCGGCTGCCTGGCCGAACGCTACGGCGAACAACTGGCACAGTCCCTGCCTGAAGCCGACGCGGTGCTGGGCTTCGACGCCTATCCGGAACTGCCTTCCGCGCTGCGAACGCTTCTTGCCGGTGGTCAACTGGGTGCGCACACCCCCCGGGACCGACGGGGTCTGCAGCCCTCCGCGCCCACGGACCGTTCGGCTGACCTGGCTGTGCTGCCCGGGCACGTGGGGATGCGTAGGCGGTTGTCCGACGGACCGGTGGCCTCGGTCAAACTTGCTTCCGGCTGCGATCGCCGGTGCACGTTCTGCGCGATTCCGTCGTTTCGCGGTTCTTTCGTCTCCCGGCGGCCGACAGATGTGGTCAACGAGGTGGCGTGGCTGGTTGGTCAGGGCGTGCTCGAGGTCAACCTGGTCAGTGAGAACTCCACGTCCTACGGCAAGGACTTCGGTGACCTGCGGCTCTTGGAGAGCCTGCTGGTCGACCTCGCGGACACCCCGGGCCTGGAACGGGTACGCGTTGCGTATTTGCAGCCTGCCGAGATGCGCCCCGATCTGGTGTCCATCATCGGTGCCACGGTGGGCGTCGCCCCCTACTTCGACCTGTCGTTCCAGCACGCCAGTCCCGCGGTGTTGCGCAGGATGCGCCGGTTCGGCGGATCGCAGGACTTCCTGCGCCTGATCGACCAGATCCGCGACGTGAACCCGGCGGCGGCTATCAGGTCCAATTTCATCGTCGGTTTCCCAGGGGAGGCGCCAGCGGACATCGATGTGCTGATCGACTTCCTGCAGCGGGCGCAGCTGGATGCCATCGGGGTCTTCGGCTACTCCGACGAACAGGGCACCGAAGCAGCCACCTTCTCCGACCACGTCGACGCCGACGAGATCGACCTGCGCGTGGAAGCCCTCGCTTCGGTGGCCGAGGACGTCATGTCCGCTCGCGCCGCGAACAGGATCGGCGAGTCGGTGCGGGTGCTCGTGGAGGCTGGCAAGACGCAGTTCCAGGGTCCGGAGGACGGGTCCACCCAGTTGCTGGGTTCGGCTACGGGACCTGTCGCCGTCGCCCGGATCGTGGCATCCGAGGGCGCCGATCTGATTGCCGAGATCGTTTCATGAGCGAACACAAACGCGTGTGGGGCAGGCCGGATCCGATGGCCGACCCGCCGAGCCCGTCGCGGTTGTGGAACCTGCCCAACGCCCTGACGATGCTGCGCCTGCTGCTGGTGCCACTGTTCGGATACTTGCTGCTGCTGGACTCCGGGCAGTCGGACACTGCGCGGTGGTGGGCAGCGGTCGTCTTCGTGGTGGCCAGCCTCACCGATCTGGCCGACGGCGCGATTGCGCGGGCGCGCAATCTGGTGACCACGTTCGGCAAGGTCGCCGACCCGATCGCGGACAAGGCCCTGACCGGCGTTGCGCTGCTGGGGCTCAGTGCACTGGGGGAACTGCCCTGGTGGGTCACGATCGTGATCCTGGGCCGCGAGGTCAGCATCACCCTTGCGCGTTTCCTGGTCATCCGGCATGGGGTGATTCCGGCCAGCCGCGGCGGCAAAGCGAAGACCGTCGCCCAGATGGCGGCCATTCTGCTGTACATCATCCCGGTCGCGGGATGGGTCGCCGACGTGCGCTGGCCGGTGATGTTGATCGCGGTGTTCCTGACTGTCCTGACTGGCCTGGACTACCTTGTGCGGGTAGTGAGACTGCGCAGGAACAGCGAACGGACGGCCATGAAAAGAGCGCGACGTGCAGCAGGCTGACGAGGTCGTCGCGGCGTTGCGGCGTCGGGGCGAAACAGTGTGCACGGTGGAGTCCCTGACCGGTGGACTGCTGTGTGCCGCCCTGACCGATGCCCCCGGTGCATCGGAACTGGTCCATGGCGGCATCGTTGCGTACACGATCGACGCCAAACACGATGTGGTCGGAGTTGACGAGCACGTGCTGGCCGAGTACGGGGCTGTGTCGGCGCAGACCGCGCAGGCTCTGGCCGTCCGGGCTCGGGAGGTGTTCGGGTCGACCTGGGCGGTGGCCACCACCGGTGTGGCTGGACCGGCTACCCAGGAGGGCAAGCCAGTCGGAACCGTCTTCGTGGCGGTGGACGGGCCCGCCAGCGATGTGGCGCAGCTGGCGTTGAGCGGCGACCGCCACCAGATCCGTACAAAAAGTTGTGCACAAGCGCTGGAACTGCTGCTCAGCTTGATGGAATAGAGACCGGCGGCTGTTTCGTTGCGGTAAATGTGTCGTTAATAGCATCACCCGAGCAGATGCCCAAGCGTCACGGGTCGCGTACAGTCGAGCCAAGAAAAGGAGCAGGGATGGTCGTTCTCCGACAGGTCGTCGGCGACGAGTTGCGTCGCAGGCGGATGAATCAGGGTCGCACACTGCGTGACGTCTCCACGTCCGCACGCGTGTCGCTGGGTTACCTGTCCGAGGTGGAGCGCGGTCAGAAGGAAGCATCCAGTGAGTTGCTGGCGGCGATCTGTGGCGCGCTGGAAGTCCCGCTGTCGGAGGTCATGCGCTCGGTCAGTGACGGGGTTGCCCGCGCGGGCAACTGACCCACAGTCAGCGCAAGCCGGAAGGTGTCAGGCGGAAGCCGGCGTCCTGCAGTACCTGACTGAACCCGGCGCTGAACACTTCTTCTCCGTTGATCCTGCGGATGAGCACCCGTCGGCGTCTGTGCGCCAGCCCTTCGAACAGTTGCGTCGCTGCGTTCGCGTCGGCACCCTCCCAGGCGAGCAAGGAACGTCCCGCGGCATCCAGGTAGAACAGCGGCGCGTCGTGTCCCAGTAGGACCACGCTGCCTGCTTTGCGGGTCGGCTTGCCGCCGGGCACAGACGGCCACGGCACCGTGACACCGAGCGGATTGGCGGGGTCGGTCGCGGCCAGCAGCACAGGTTCGCCGGTCCGTTCCAGGCGCAGTTGCTCCAAGGCCGCCGCCGTCGCGAACTGGGCACCGCCCAGACCCTCCACGGCGTACACCTGCTGGCAACGACCGGCGTCGTCCATCCGGCGCAGCACGCTGAACAGGCCGTGGAAACCGCCGGGCACCCGCTCGTTGCCGACCACGGTCCGATCGACGAGCCCGTAACGGTCGAGCAACGTCTGGGCCCACAGCAGACCCCGGTCGGGGGCCATCGGTCGGTTGATCGCGGACCACCTGCCGGGCATCGGGAGTTGCGGTGTACGCGAACGGCGCGGTCGGGCACCGGGGCGACGCATCCGGCGCAGCGGCTCCAGGGAGTCGTTGGTGATCATCGAGCGCCACAGCAGATCCCACAGCGCCTGCTCCAAGGTGTCACCACCCATGTCCAGTCGGGCAGTCAGATCCCGGAAGAACCACCCGCCGCCGATGGACATCAACTCCCACACGGCCGCGGCCGGCGCATCGAGGTCCTCAGTGTCCGGGCCCGGGAGCAGGTCCTCTTTGCCGGCAGGCACGATCGTGATCAGGGCGTCACGAGCACCCAATCGGCCCGCGCCGGTCCAGGTCAGCTCGCCAGCGGTGGTGAGCTGATCCAACTGGTGGGCCTCGAAACCGGCAACCCGTGCGGGCAGCAGATCGTTCTCCCACACACTGGCCGCCGCGACATAACCGGCCAGCCGATCGACTGCACCGACGACGGCAGACGGTCCGCGAGCAGGCGAGGCGAGGCGTTGCCAGCGTGGCAGGAATCCGCACAGACGCTGAGCCGCCACCGGTTCCTGAGCGCCTCGCAGGATCGCGCTGGCCCGTCTGCGGATCCTCTGCAGGACCTCGGGATCGATCCACTCCCCCGTCTCGCCTGCTGCCGAGAACCGCCCCCAACGCAAAAGTCCGGCCGACTTGCGTTTCTGCAACAGATCCTCGACCACGCTGACGCCGAGGCCCAGGTGATCGCTGACGTCGCGACTGGCGAACGGTCCGTGCGTGCGGGCGAATCGGCCCAGCAGGTCCCCGACCGGGTCGGCCACCGATTCGGTGAACACCGCCGGCACCTCTGGCGGGATCACCACGCCGAGGGCATCACGCAGCCGGGGCATGTCTTCCGCGGCGGCGAGCACGGGCCGTCCGGCGACCCGCACGTGGAACGCCCGCCGGGCGGCGATCAGAGCCTGCACCAGGCTGTCGTCCACCTGCCGGTCCTGCAATTCGTCCGGGGTCTGGAAGCCCACTGCGCGCAACAGGTCCGTCAGGTCGTCGGCGCTGCGGATCCGGCCGGGTGTGCGCCATTGCAGATCGGCCTCGACCCCGTCGATCGCCTCCTGCGGGATGATCGAGCGAAGATCGGCGTCGGAGAGTAGTTCGGCCAGCAATGTCGGATCGATTTCCAGGGCCGCCGCTTGCTGTCCGAGCGGGTTGTCGGCCTCGTACATGAATACCGAGATGTAGGAGAACATCTGGGTCTGCGCCATCGGACTCGCGGTGGGCGTCTCGACCACCTCCATGTTCATCACGCCATCGCGCAACCCGCGCAGGATCTGGCGCAGCGCGGGCAGGTCGTAGACGTCGTCGAGGCACTCTCGAACGGCTTCGAGCACCATCGGGAAACTCGGGTAGGAGGCGGCCACGGACAACAACTGCGCCGATCGTTGACGCTGCTGCCACAAGGGGGTGCGTTTACCCGGCGCATTGCGGGTGAGTAGTAGAGCTCGGCTGGAACACTCACGGAACTTGGCCGCGAACACCGCGCTGCGGGTGATCTCCTGACTCAGTGAGCGGGTCAGATCCTCGGGGTCGAGCAGGAGGGCGTCCACCACGCTGGCCCACCATTCGTCGTCCTGATCGGTGTCGAGCAGCCGCATGACCAAGCCGTCGTCGGTGGCCATCACCTGCGCATCGATGCCGAGCCGCGCGGTGAGTTCCGCGGACACCAGCAGGGCCCACGGGGCGTTGACGCGGGCGCCCCACGGCGCGTGGACGACCAGGCGCCAGTCGCCGATCTCGTCCCGGAAGCGTTCAACGACGATCCGCCGGTCGGTCGGCAGCACGGCGGTCGCGGCGATCTGCTCGCTGAGATAGGTCGCGAGGTTCTCCGCCGCGAATGCGTCCAGGCCATGCACCCGGGCCGCCTTGCGCGGGCCGGTCTTCTCCACCTCGCGCAGGAACCCACCGATTGCCGCCCCCATCTCGTAGCTGCGTCCCTGCGCATCGGCATGCCAGAACGGCAGCTTGCCCGGCTTGCCCGGCGCCGGGGTGACCAGCACGCGGTCGTGGGTGATCTCCTCGATACGCCAGGACGAGGCCCCCAGTGAGATCACATCACCCACCCGGGACTCGTAGACCATTTCCTCGTCGAGTTCGCCCACCCGGCTGTCCTTGGTGCCCACGATGAAGACCGGGAACAGCCCTCGGTCGGGGATAGTGCCGCCGGAGATCACCGCGGTGCGCTGTGCGCCCTGCCGTGCGGTGAGCATGTCGGTGGTGCGGTCCCACACGATGCGCGGGCGAAGTTGTGCGAAGTCGTCGGACGGGTAGCGCCCGGACAACATGTCGAGCACGGCGTCGTAGGCCGCGCGTGGCAGGGTCGCGTACCCGGCTGCGCGACAGACCACGTCGAACAGTTCGTCGACGTGCCAGTCGGCCATCGCGACCATCGCGACGATCTGCTGGCTGAGCACGTCCAGGGGGTGCCGGGGGATGCGCGTGGCTTCGATCGCCGCATGCCGCATCTGTTCGAGGGCGACCGTGGTGGCGAGCAGATCGCCGCGGTGGGTGGGGAAGAACACGCCCTTGCTGACCGCATCCAGCCGGTGTCCGGCGCGCCCGAGACGCTGCAAGCCGGAGGCGACCGACGGGGGACATCCGACCTGCACCATCAGGTCGATGCTGCCCATGTCGATGCCCAACTCCAGGCTGCTGGTGGCCACCACTGCCGGTAGCTTCCCCGACTTCAAGTCGTCCTCGATCCCCGCCCGTTCGGATTTGCTCACCGAGCCGTGATGCGCCCGCGCGACGATGGTGGCAGGATTCTGGGCGACCCCCGCAGTGGCCATCACCTGCGCGGGGACCTCATCGGAGGCCTGCTCATCGGCGGCCAGTTCGTTCAGACGGCTGGACATGCGCTCGCAGACCCGCCGGGAGTTGGTGAACACGATCGTCGACGTGTGCGTTTCCACCAGGTCCAGGATCGAGTTCTCCACCGCCGGCCAGATCGATGCCCGCCGGGGTTGGCCTTCGGCAGGTTCGGCGAACGTCGTCATGTCGGGAAGCGGAACCCGCAGTTGCAGGTCGATGTCCTTGGTCGTGGGGGGCGCCACGATCTGCACGTCATGGCCGGGATGCAGGTAGTCGGCGATCGTCTGCAGCGGTGTGACCGTGGCCGACAGGCCGATGCGCTGCGCGGGGCGGTCGGTCAGAAGATCCAGACGCTCCAGGGACAGGCTCAAGTGCGAGCCGCGTTTGCTGCCGGCCACCGAGTGGATCTCATCGACGATCACCGTTTGCACGTCGGACAGAAAAGCCCCCGCCTTCGATGTCAGCAGAAGGAACAGCGACTCCGGCGTGGTGATCAGGATGTCCGGGGGATTGCGGGCCATGCGGGCGCGTTCGGACGCGGGGGTGTCCGCGGTGCGGATCGCGGTGCGGATCTCGCGGGTGGGAAGGCCCGACGCGGCGGCGACCCGTTCGATCCCGACCAGTGGCGCGCGCAGGTTACGCTCCACGTCGGTGGCCAGGGCGCGCAGTGGCGAGATGTACAGCACGGTGCAGCCCTGGGTGGCTTCATCGGAGAACAGGCCGTCCAGCGCCCACAGGAACGCTGCCAGGGTCTTGCCCGAGCCGGTGGGGGAGACGACCAGCGTGTCACCGCCCCCGGCGATGGCCGCCCACGCCTGGGTCTGTACGTCGGTGGGCGCGGCGAACGCCTGACTGAACCAGGTCCGGGTGGCCGGGCCCATGCCGGGGTGCAGCGCGGGAGTCAGGTCGTGTGCCACACGGCCATTGTGCGTGCGTCACCGACAAATGCGCCCACGGGTGTTCGGTGGGCACCGGGCGGTGAGTGCCTGGCGGCGACCCCGCTGGCTTCGGGCGGCCCGGCATCGACGGGAAACGCGGCGGTCGCGTGGCACACTGTCGGGGTGCGTCTGACCGAGTTCTGGGCCCGGATGGAGCGGGTCTTGGGAACGGGCTACTACTCCTCGTGGTCTCAGGACCACGTGCTCGACGAGCTCGGTGGTCGAACCGTCGAGCAGGCACTGCGCGACGGCGATGATGCCAAGTCGGTGTGGCGGGCGGTGGTGGCCGATCTGCAGCTTCCGGCCACCTTTCGGTGAGCTGAGTGGGCGTGTCGGCTTCCACATCGAACAGGCGTTCGTTACAGTTACCCACAGGTGGAACACGTCAAGGCCATTTTGTCGTACCGCCTCGGTAGCGTCGAGACGTCGTGAGAAGCGGCACTGATCGGGAAGGATCCCCATGGCTCAGCAAAGTGGCAACAAGAAGGCGCCAGAACGCGACAAGGCGCTCGAGCAGGCCATCGCACAGATCGACAAGCAGTACGGCAAAGGGTCGGTCATGCGTCTTGGTGACGAAGGCCGGGTGCCGATCGAGGTGATTCCCACCGGGTCGATCACCCTCGACCTGGCGCTGGGCATCGGAGGGCTGCCACGCGGGCGGGTCGTGGAGATCTACGGCCCGGAGTCCAGCGGTAAGACGACAGTGGCCCTACACGCGATCGCCAGTGCCCAGAAGGCCGGCGGGATCGCGGCGTTCATCGACGCCGAGCACGCCTTGGACCCGGAATACGCGGCCAGGCTCGGCGTCGACATCGACTCCTTGCTGGTCAGCCAGCCGGACACCGGTGAGCAGGCACTGGAGATCTCCGACATGCTGGTGCGCTCCAGTGCCATCGACATCCTCGTGATCGACTCGGTGGCAGCCCTGGTGCCACGCGCGGAGATCGAAGGGGAGATGGGTGACAGCCACGTCGGCCTGCAGGCCCGCTTGATGAGCCAGGCGCTACGAAAGATGACCGGAGCGCTCAAGAACACCGGCACGACGGCCATCTTCATCAACCAGCTGCGCGAGAAGATCGGCGTCATGTTCGGGTCTCCGGAGACCACCACCGGTGGCCGCGCGCTGAAGTTCTATTCGTCGATCCGGCTGGACGTGCGACGTATCGAAACGTTGAAGGACGGCACCGATCCGGTCGGCAACCGCACCCGGGTCAAGGTGGTCAAGAACAAGGTCGCCCCTCCCTTCAAGCAAGCGGAGTTCGACATCCTGTACGGCACGGGTATCTCTCGTGAAGGGGGCCTCATCGACATGGGCGTCGAGCACGGACTCGTGCGCAAGGCAGGTGCCTGGTACACCTACGAAGGCGATCAGCTCGGCCAGGGCAAGGAGAACGCCCGGGCGTTCCTGCTGGACAACCCCGACCTGACCGATGAGCTGGAGAAGCGCCTCAAGGAGAAACTCGGGATCGGGGCTCGCCTCGACGCACCCGCTGACGAGACGGTGGACCTGACCGGGATCCCGGAACCGGGTCCGCTGGATCTGTGACCGGCGCTGACGATCAGCGTTCCGACCCACGCGAGGTCGGACGCCTGATCGCGCTGCGGCAGCTGGAAGTCAAACCGCGTACAGAGGGGGAACTCTACGACACGCTGTGCGAACGCGGAATCCCTGCTGAGGTCGCCCAAGGGATCATCGAGCGGTTCGTCGAGGTGGGTCTGCTCGACGACCGGATGTACGCGCGAATGTGGGTCGAATCCAGGATCCGGTCACGCGGCCTGGGGCTGTCGACCCTGCGACAGGAACTGCGCGCTCACAAGATCCCCGACGACATCATCGCCGAGGCATTGTCCGAAATCGACGCCGACGACAGTCGGCAGGCCGCTGTCGCGGCGGTGCGGGGCCGGGTCGCCCGCTGCGACCTGCCGCTGTCGCTGAGGGACCAGCGTCGATTGCTGGGGTTCCTCATGCGGCGGGGGCACGGCTACGAGGCTGCTCGCACGATCCTCGACGCTGCCGTCGAGCAGGTCGCCGAAGGGGTGAGCAGCTGAGGGCCAGGTACCCTGGTGGGACCATGTCCCGCACCTATCAGGTCCGTACTTACGGCTGCCAGATGAACGTCCACGACTCCGAGCGACTGTCCGGGTTGTTGGAGGACGCCGGTTACCGTGCCGCCGACGATGAGCAGGTGCCTGATCTGATCGTGTTCAACACCTGCGCAGTGCGCGAGAACGCCGACAACCGCTTGTACGGCAACCTCGGGCATCTACGGCCGTTGAAGACCGCCAACCCGGACCTGCAGATCGCGGTCGGGGGGTGCCTGGCGCAGAAGGACCGGTCCACGATTGTGGATCGCGCACCATGGGTCGACGTCGTGTTCGGCACCCACAACCTGGGTTCGCTGCCGGCACTGCTGGATCGCGCCCGGATCCGCAACGAGGCGCAGGTCGAGATTCTCGAACAGCTCGACGAGTTTCCCTCCAATCTGCCTACCCGGCGTGAATCGGCCTTCAACGGCTGGGTAGCGATCAGTGTCGGCTGCAACAACACGTGCACGTTCTGCATCGTGCCGTCGTTGCGCGGCACGGAGCAGGACCGCTCACCCGAGCAGATCCTGGCCGAGGTCGAGCAGTTGGTGGCCGAAGGGGTCGTGGAGATCACCCTGCTGGGACAGAACGTCAACGCGTATCGCCACGGCGGGCATCATGGGTTCGCGGACCTCCTTCGTGCGTGCGGCGAGGTGGCAGGTCTGCGGCGAGTGCGGTTCACCAGCCCACATCCGCGGGACTTCACCGACGACGTCATCGAAGCAATGGCGCAGACGCCCAATGTGATGCCACAACTGCACATGCCGCTGCAATCCGGCAGCGACGACGTGCTCCGGCGGATGCGTCGCAGTTACCGCGCCCAGCGCTACCTGGGAATCCTGGGCCGCGTGCGCGAGGCGATGCCGGCGGCGGCGATCACCACGGACATCATCGTCGGATTCCCCGGGGAGACCGAGGTCGACTTCCAAGCCACGCTCGAGGTCGTCGAGCAGTCACGATTTGCCGGCGCCTACACCTTCCAGTACTCCCCGCGCCCGGGCACACCGGCAGCCGAGTACCCCGATCAGGTCCCGCACGCTGTGGTCCAGGAGCGCTACGAACGCCTTGTCGAGCGGGTCGACGCGATCGCATGGGAGCAGAACCAGAATCTGGTCGGCCGCGAGGTGGAGGTTCTGGTGTCAGTGGGGGAGGGACGCAAGGACAGCGCCACCGCCCGTCGGACCGGCCGCGCCGCTGATGGGCGTCTGGTGCATTTCCTCGACAAACCTCTGGAGCCCGACGCGGACTACCAGTCACCGCGTCCCGGTGACCTGGTCACGACCGCGGTGACCTACGGTGCCCCGCACCACCTCGTGGCTGACGCCGGGGTGCGCCACGTCGAGCGCACCCGGGGTGGAGACGCGCATGCGGCGGCCACTGAAGATCAGCAGCCTGCGGTCATGCTCGGCCTGCCGGGACTGCGATCCACCTAGCGACGAAGTACAAAACGCCGTACTGGTCATCCACGGCATCCACCTGGGCAGACACCACCTGGTCAAGGCGCTGTGCAAGTCGTTTCCATGCGGGTGCCCCGGCGGCAGCGACCGTTTCGGCCAGGGCGAGATCGAGATCGGCCAGTTCTGTGGGGACGCCACGTCCGATCGCTGCAAGCACGTGGTCGTCGAACGGAACGGCACGGTCATCGAGGTGTCGGGGTGCCTTCTCGGTGCGCGATGCGCTGCCGTCACCCATCACCAGCAACGCGTCGAAGTCCCGGGGCTCGGCCGTGTCGCTGCCCACGGCAACCGCGCTTCGTCCCCGCAAGAGCCACCGGCCGACGGCCACCGGCAGTTCCACGGCGGGCCCGTCGCCGATGGTCCGGCCGAAACCGTCCAGCGACCAATCCGGTCCTCGGTCCTCGACACGCCCCGCCGCCAGAATCCCGATCCGCGATGCGCCGTCACACGCCCAGTCCACTGCTTCAAGGGCGGCAGCACGAAGTGTCTCGAGTTCGCCCGCGGCCCCCGTGGCGAGTTCGGGGATGAGCAGCGGCGTCATGGGCAGGAAAGCGACCCGAATGCTGCCCTGATCGGCGTTCAGGTCTTTTCCGGCTTCTTGGAGACCGCGCCCTTGACCGCGTTGGTGGCCTCGCTGGCCTTCTGACTCAGCGTGCTGGAGGCGGCCTGCGCCTTGTCCAGGGCGCCAGCCACGACCTCGTCAACTTTCGCTGTAACGGCAGAAGCGCTTCCACCGGTCTTGTCATCGAAGGTGTCGGTGAGTTTGTCAACTGCCTTGGCCACCTTGTCGCCCTGCTGGTCGGCCAGTCCGCCCACGGTGGACTTGGCCTGGTCCACAAGATCGTCGGCCTTCTTCTTCACTTCGTCGAAAGTTCCCACCAACAGCTCCTTCGGGTTGATCACCGGTATCCCAGGATAGGGACGACAATGAAGAGGTGTCGAACGCTGCCGGAACCGATCTGATCGTTGCGCTGGTCGGTCCCACGGCGTCGGGCAAGTCCGCCTTGGCCATGGATTTGGCGCAGCGCTTCGACATGGAGATCGTCAATGCGGACGCCTTCTGTCTCTACCGGGGAATGGACATCGGAACCGCGAAGCCAACGCTGTCCGATCGTGAGTCAGTGGCTCACCATTTGATCGACACCCATGAGGTCGACGAAGCGGTGGATGTGGCGTGGTATCAGGCGTCGGCGCGGTTGATCATCGACCAGGTGCGCGCCCGGGGGGCCGTGCCGTTGTTGACGGGTGGCTCGGGCCTCTACGTTCAGGCGGTTCTGGACGAGCTGAGGTTTCCCGGCACGGACCCTGCGATCCGCGGCCGACTGGAGGCGGAACTCGAGCAGGAGGGCCCGTCCGAGATGCATCGACGCCTGCAACGGGTGGATGCACCGGCAGCCGCGCAGATCCTGCCCACCAACGGCCGCCGGATCGTTCGCGCTCTGGAGGTCAACGAAATGACCGGCGAGCATTTCACCGCCACGCTGGCTCAAACGCGCCCGTGGCGGTCTTCGGTGAGGATCGGTTGGGATCCAGGGGTCGAACCAGTGGATCAAGCGATCACCCAACGAGTGCACGACATGTGGCGGGCCGGATTCGTCGCGGAGGTGGAATCACTGCGACCTGGTATTGATCAGGGACGGACGGCGTCGCGGGCTGTCGGGTACCGACAGATCCTCGATGCGCTCGACATCGGGGACGATCCCGACACCGCGCGCGAGCCCACGATCGCGGCCACGAGACGCCTCGCGCGTCGGCAGAGATCCTGGTTCCGGCGCGACCGGAGTGTTCGCTGGGTGGAATCCCCGTCGCAGATTTCCCAGATCCTTGGCACGCTAGGGCTATGACGACATCCGTGAGGTTCACCAAGGGCCATGGCACGGGTAACGATTTCGTGTTCGTCCACGATGTGGAGGGGCTGTTGACAGTGACGCCGGAGGCCGTCCGAGCGGTATGTGATCGGCGTTTCGGTCTCGGTGGGGACGGGTTGATCCGGGTGGTGCACGATGGCGCTCACTGGTTCATGGACTATCACAACGCTGACGGTTCCATCGGCGAGATGTGCGGGAACGGGGCACGGGTATTCGCAGCGTTGCTGCGGGAAGAGGGTTTGGTGACCACCGACGAATTCGCGATAGCCACTCGTGGTGGTCTGCGCCCAGTGCGTCTTCAGGACGACTGCGTCAGCGTCGATATGGGAATCCCGCGCACGGATGAGTCTGCGGTCAAAGTCACCGCGAACGGTCTCACCTGGGAGGCGCAAGCGGTGTTCATGCCCAATCCCCATGCGGTGGCGTTCGTCGACGATCTGCAAGAACCGGGTCCGCTGAACTCATCCCCTGAGATCGACTCCAGCGTGTTCCCAGACGGAACCAACGTGGAGTTCGTGGTCGTCCAGCAGCCCGGCGAGCACGTGTCGATGCGTGTCCACGAACGGGGTGTGGGGGAGACACTCTCATGCGGCACCGGAATTTGCGCGGTGGCCGACCGGGCCTTCAGCCGGTCCGACGTTCATGGCCCGGCATCCATCCGGGTGGACGTTCCCGGCGGCACGGTACAGGTGCGACGCACCACAGAAGGAACCCTGGTGCTCACCGGGCCGGCCGAACTGGTCGCGCACGGCCATCTATCACCCCAACTATCGGAGATGTTCCATGGCTGATCCCGACCTGCGAATCGAGGATCAGCTCGCCGACCGCGAGGCGCTGCGCCGGATCCCCGGGCTGTCCACCGAACTCGAGGACATCAGCGAGGTCGAATACCGCCAGGTCCGCCTCGAACGCGTGGTCCTGGTGGGCGTGTGGACCCACGGCAGCGCCCTGGATGCACAACGTTCGCTGCAGGAACTCGCCCGGCTGGCCGAGACCGCCGGATCGGTGGTGCTCGAAGGCGTGGTGCAGCGCAGGTCAGTCCCCGATCCTGCGACGTATGTCGGATCCGGCAAGGCCATCGAGTTGCGCGACATCGTGCAGGCCACGGGAGCGGACACGGTGATCTGTGACGGGGAACTGACACCGGGTCAGTTGCGCAAACTTGAGGCCATCGTGCAGGTCAAGGTGGTGGACAGGACGTGGTTGATCCTGGACATATTCGCCCAACATGCACGCAGCAAAGAGGGCAAGGCGCAGGTCGCGCTGGCCCAGATGGAATACATGTTGCCGCGACTGCGCGGCTGGGGAGAGGCGCTGAGCCAACAGGGGGCAGGCATCGGAACCCGGGGGCCGGGAGAGACGAAGATCGAGACCGACCGCCGACGGATCCGGGCGCAGATGACCCGACTGCGTAGACAGTTGCGCACCCTGGATCGCGTGCGGTCGTCGAAGGCATCGCGCCGGCGCGCCTCGGACGATCCCTCCGTGGTGATCGCCGGATATACCAACGCGGGGAAGTCCAGTCTGCTCAATCGATTGACGGGGGCCGGTCTGCTGGTGGACGACGCGCTGTTCGCGACGCTGGATCCCACGGTTCGGCAGGGCCGCACACCCACTGGCAGGCGTTTCACTGTGACGGACACCGTCGGGTTCGTCCGCCATCTGCCGCACGAACTGGTCGAGGCGTTCAAGTCGACCCTGGAAGAGGTCAGTGCAGGTGACCTGGTGCTGATCGTGCTGGACGGGACCGATCCCGACCCCTTCGGTCAATTGGCGGCCGTGCGGGAAGCGATGCGTGAGTCGCGCGACAGCGATGCCGCCGAACTGGTGGTCGTCAACAAGGCCGACGCCGCCGACCCCGACACTCTGTCCGCCATCCGACGCGAGCTGCCCGGCTCGCTGGAGGTCTCCGCCCTTACCGGACAGGGCCTTGATGTACTGCTTGACCGCCTCGACGAGATGTTGCCTGATCCAACGGTGGCCGTGGACGCCGTCGTCCCGTTCGACCGAGGTGATCTGGTCTCCAGGGTCTATGCCGTGGGTACCCACGTGGACGTCGAGCACCAGGAGGCAGGTACGCAGGTCCGGGCGCGGGTTCCGGCCGACCTTGCTGCAGCCATCAGCGCAGCGCAAACCGAGTGAGGCCTTTGCTTGGTTGCTGAAGGCGGCCGGTTACGCACATGCGAACGGCGGACGGACCGCGTGCGCCTCGATACTGCCAGAATCGACGTATGACCCCCACCACCCGGCACTTGCTCGACATGGTCGTCGCGGACCTTCGCGGCTCGGATCGACCTGGTCAGCAGGAGATGGTGGAACTTGTGGAGGAGTCGCTGGACAAGCGTTCCACGGTGCTCATCCAGGCGGGAACAGGTACGGGGAAGTCGGTGGGCTACTTGTTGCCAGCCGTGGTGCATGCCGCCGATGCTGAACCCGGTCGTTCCCGCGTGGTCGTCGCCACCGCCACACTCGCACTGCAGCATCAGTTGGTGGAGCGTGATCTTCCGCGGATGCTGGGCGCGTTGTCTGACGAGCTGCGTCGTGACGTGACCTATTCGACCCTGAAGGGTAGGAGCAACTACTTGTGCCTGGCAAGGGTCTCTGGGTCCGATCCGGACCAGCAGACTCTTGAACGCTCAACTCTGGAAGAGCAGGCAGCCAGGATCAACGAATGGTCGCAGTCAACGCAGACCGGTGACCGTGACGAACTCGAGGATATCTCCGGTATCGTCTGGTCGGCGTTCTCGGTGACTGCACAGGAGTGCTCGCGCGGCTCAGGCTGTGCCTTCGTGGAAGACTGCTGGGCTGAACGCGCGATCGCGAACGCTCGCTCCTCGGACATCGTCGTCACCAATCACACATTGCTTGCGCTGAACGCCGTGCAGGAGGGGATCATCGGTGAGCACGCTGCGGTGATCGTCGATGAGGCACACGCCCTGCCTTCTGCCCTTCAGCGAGCGGCCACCAACGAGTTGTCCGTCGAGGCGTTGAATCGGGCTGCCCGACGCACGCAGGCGGCCGGTCAAACCGATGAGGCGGATCGGGTGCAGGATGCAGCCGACGCTTTCGAGAATGCGCTCCTGGTGTGGGACGCGCCTGAAGGCAGGCGATTGGCGCAGCTGCCGCAGGCCGTTCAGCAGGCCCTGGCCAGTGTCCGCGAGGCGTGCGGGATCGCGGCAGCCGCCCTGCGCCGGGCAACCGAGGCTGATCCAGCGGCCCGTCAGCGCGCCATCGCCGCTGTGGAGGACGTGCACGCAGCAGCGGGGGAGTTACTGTCTGCGGACGAGTCCCGCGTGATGTGGCGTCGGAGGGACCGATTGGTGGTGCTGCCGCTAGACGTTTCCGCCGTGGTGCAGGACGGGATCATCGGGGAGCGCACCGCCGTTTTCACCTCCGCGACCCTACAACTGGGCGGTTCGTTCGACACGATCGCCGAGCAACTCGGTCTGGCGAAGGGCTCCTGGGTCGCAAGCGACGTGGGCAGCCCTTTCGCATACGAATCTCAGGCGATTCTGTTCGTCCCCGATCGGTTGTCGCCGCCCGGACCCGATTGGCCCACGCCGCAGGCGCTGGGGCTGGCCGCCGATCTCGTCGCCGCGGCAGGTGGTCGTGCGTTGGTTCTCATGGCCTCGTGGAACGGGGTCGAGGCCATGGCCGCAGCACTTGCCGGCGTGGTTCCGGGCACGTTGCTGACTCAGCGACGTGGCGAACCGACGGCCGGGCTCATCCGTGCCTTCTCCGAAGAGCCCAACAGCGTGCTGATCGGAACACTCGGGCTGTGGCAGGGTGTCGATGTCCCCGGTGCAGCCTGCACGCTGGTGATCATCGACAAGCTCCCCTTCCCCCCTCCCAGTGATCCGGTCGTCAGTGCCCGCCAAGCCGCCATCGATGCCCGCGGCGGATCTGGCTGGATGCAGGTGTCCCTGCCACAAGCGGCCGTCACGTTGGCGCAGGGCGCCGGGCGACTCATCCGGTCCAACACCGACCGTGGAGTCGTTGCGATCCTGGACAGTCGCCTGGCCAACCGGCGCTACGGCGGCTATCTGCGCCGAAGCCTGCCGCCGTTCAGCTTCATGACCGACGTCTCCAAGGTTCGTGACGCTCTCGGTCGCCTGGATGCCTCCTTCACTGCGTAGGCCTGGTCGGTACCACCCCGTGTGCGGGGTGTCGGTGGCTTCGCGATGTCTTCGCTCACCCTCCGGGCGGCTGCTCAGGGGGGTCCTCTGGTGTGGGTGATGACGGGGATGGTGTGG
>ERZ795053.1297-NODE-1297-length-31942-cov-6.191834_pt1 | contig 31942 bp, 29 predicted proteins | sample MGYA00375137_ERZ795053 | MGnify/ENA primary metagenome ERZ795053 (study PRJEB30182, sample SAMN05720284) | activated sludge metagenome | isolation source: Anaerobic digester | place: Hong Kong | collected 2014-12-17 ...
TCGGCCGCCCGGGGCGCATCGTGATAGCGGTTTTTAAGCGTGGTCGTGTCCATGCTCCTTCTTATAGGTCAGAACGTAATTTAGTTCCAGATGAAACTATTATTCGTGAAGTAGCAGCGCTCAGGGCGTGCCATATGCTTGACGCCATGCTTAGAATGCACCCAGTAAACCGGGATTGCCGTATGTCGGTCCGGCGCCCGGCTCTCCTCGGCTGACTGAACACTGAGAAGACGAATTCCATGCAGGCTCCCGAATTCTCAGTAATCATCGTCAATTACAATGGTGGAGAGTATGTGTGCGAAGCTGTACGTTCGCTGGCCGCGCAGACCATCCGCAATTTTGAAGTCATTGTGCTCGACAATGCCTCAACCGATGGATCTACAGAAAAGATTGACTTCTCGGGCGTACCATCGGCCCAGCTTATCAGGCATGAAGAAAACCTCGGCTTTGCAGCTGCAAACAATGCCGGCGCTCGAATGGCGAATGGACGGTGGCTCGCGCTGCTGAACCCGGATGCAGTGGCGGAACCTGATTGGCTGGAAAACGTCATTGCAGCGACTCGGCGGTATCCGGACTGCCGTGTCTTTGCGTCCGCCCAATATGATCTGGTACACCCGGAACTTATTGACGGCGCCGGTGATGCGTACCTGGTTTTCGGCATTCCATGGCGGGGCGGCTTTGGTCATACGGCTTCCCACATGCCCGGCGAAGGAGAGTGTTTCAGCCCCTGTGGCGCCGCCGCCATCTATGATCGCGGCCTGTTCCTAGCACATGGCGGCTTTGACGAGCGCTATTTCTGCTATTGCGAGGATTCCGATCTCGGCTTTCGTATGCAACGGGAGGGCGAGCGATGCGTCTTCCTGCCAGATGCCATCGTGCACCATGCCGGCAGTGCAATATCCGGACGTCACAGCGCTTTCAGTGCCTATCATGGTACGCGCAATCGGATCTGGACCTATATCAAGAACATGCCACTGCCACTGCTGCTGCCGACACTTCCGGTGCATATTGCGCTTTCAGTCTACCTCATATTCCGCTCGATTCTGACAGGTTGTTTCCTGCCCACGCTTCGCGGCACCCGGGATGGTATATGCGGCCTTCCCGGACTAATGGCTGATCCGCGCTGGCGCCAGAAGGATCTGAAAATTCCGGTCTGGTCCCTTGCCCGCAAGATGGCCTGGAATCCGCTGACCCTGAATCGACGAGCCCCGGATGTTCGCCCGATGGAGGCGCCTGCACCGCCTGTGACGATCAAGGCGCAGGAAGTCGTCTGACTTGATATGAGGCCCACTCAGGACGCTGGCGTCGCCTGCCCGCTCCGCCCGCGTGACTTCATCCATCTGTAAAGTGTCTGCTTGGCCGGTCGCTCGACGAGTGAAAACGTCAGGGACGAAAGTCCCAGCAGGGTCACGAAGAAGGCAATGGATTGCGAAACCGCCAGCCACAGGGGCACCGTTCCCGCAGCCGGCCGCGCTCCGCCGAACAGGGTGAACTGCAGCACGCCGATCACCAGCACGTGGTTCAGGTAAACCGAATAGGAAATCTTCCCCAGGAACTCGAACACGCGAAGGCTGAGCATGCGCGCCAGCGTAGATGTCTCGATGATCGATGCGCCGACAATGATGGTCAGCAGCGGTATCGCAGCAAAGTCGTAAGTCGCGCGTGGCGCATCGACAAAGATCATCAACAAGGGCACCAACGCCGCCAGCGAGACGGCATCCAGCAAAAGCCGGTTGCGCGGGACACGTTCCAGATAAATCGCCAGCAGCGTGCCGAGTGAAAACCCTGCCAATGTCCGCAGCAGCCCCACATCGAGGTAGATCTCCGACGCTCGGCTGTGTCCGGCAAGGCCCCGTTCGCCATGGAACAGGATAGCATAGGCCGCCCCCACCACACATGCAGAGATCAGGACCAGCCCCCGCTTCGGCAGCCGGTAGAGGAAGGCGAAAAGGATCCCTACCCACAGCTCGCTGCTGATGGTCCAAGAAGGGTAATTCCAGGTGGCATCAAGATGATGTGTCCCGATGCCGTTCAGCAGGAAGAAGTCCGTGAAGAAATTGTACCAGATACCTTCGCCATAACGCCGGCCGTCATCCACCACCGGGAAACTCTCCGTGAAAGAGACGCCCTGATGCGGGGTTATCAGATATGCCGTGAAGTAAAATCCGAGCAGCAAGAGAAGGCAGAACGCATGTAGAGGAAACAGGCGGTAGATTCTTCGTTCCGCGAACTCCCTCAGCTTCATAGCGCCACAATGGACTTCATCGGCATACCGCATGAGCAGGATAAAGCCGCTGATGATGAAGAACGCTTCGACGGCAAGGGCCGGTCTCGACAGGATGCGAACATCCGGCAGCAGGCGAGCATCGAAATGGGCGAATGCGACGGCCAGCGCACAGACACCCCTGAGACCTTCGATGCCCTTGTAGAATTTCATGCCGCCGACATTACCCCTTGTGGACGAAATCGTAGAGGGCTTCCGCGATGCGCAGGTCTTCCTCTGTCTTGATGACATGCCCGGCCATCTTGTTCACCGGGAACAAGCCGCGCTTACCGGCATAGGTCGCGCATTCGCCGCGACGTTTTGCGTCCAGGAAAGTCTGCGCCCGCCAGCCCGTGATCGACCATGAAACCTTCCGAACGGGATCAAGGTCCTGCGAGTTGGTCTTTTCCGCAAAGGTGAAGTTCACCGGCTCGTCGCGATACAGGCATTCCAGCTGGTCATCGACGACGCTGAGGAAGACGTCGGCTTCCGCTTCGACCATGGCACTCACAAAATCGCGCACCTCCTGCGCCGTCAGCAGCGGCGCGATGGAGTGCACCTGGAACACACGCTCACAAGGGTTCGCCTCCAGGAATTCCGTCACGAAGTCCTCGCTGGTTGCGCTGTTGGAGCCAAGCTCCTCCGGACGCTGATGGAACTCGGCGCCTTCCGCCTCGGCAATCGGACCGAAGTTCGGGTGCTCGGAATTGACGATGATCCGGTCAAAAACACCTGCTTCCCTGCATTTGCGGATAGCGTGAACGATCAGCGGAACGCCCTTCAGCGGCGCGAGGTTTTTCTTCGGCAGGCGCTGGCTGCCCATCCGGGCAGGGATCATTGCAATATTGGTCATGAGGGCGACAGGCCTTTCCTGTGTCAGCGCAGATAATCCGGCACGTGGCTCAACGGTGGCTGGGCATTTTCAAGGCCGTCAATGGCGGCCATGCCCATGTAGAAGATGGCTTCTTCTGCACTGCCCCCCAGATGTCCGGTGGCAATGAAATTCGGCAAGCGCAGGAGATCCATATCTTCCGGCGGCTCCGGCTCAAATACGTCGAACGCGGCCGAGGCGATGCGCCCATCCTTTAGGGCCGCTTTCAGGGCTGCTTCGTCCACCAATCCGCCGCGTGCGGTGTTGACCAGCACAGCATCCGGACGCATCCGGGCGAGGCGGACGGCATCGATGATCATAGAAGTCGCCGGTGTCAGCGGCACATGCAGGGAGAGGATCTCGCTGGTCTCGATCAGTTCGTCCAGCGATACGCCGCGCACACCCGTCTCGGCATAGAAATCAGACATGTCGCGGATATCGTGCGCCTGCACCTCGCAACCGAGGCCAATCATGAGCCGCGCCACTTCCTTGCCGACATGACCACAGCCCAAGAGGCCCACCTTGCGGCCCTGCAGCTGTCGCCCCTTGATCTGACGGAAGCCGCCGCCGACGATTTCCATATGCGAGGTGACAACATGACGAAGGCTGGCAATGCTGAGCGCGATCACGAGTTCAGCAACGGACCGGCGGTTCACCCCGCCCGTCCAGCCGACCTTCACGCCGTGCTTCTCGCACGCATGCAGGTCCACATTGTTCAGGCCGACGCCATATTTGCCGATGATCTTCAGGTCCGGCAGCCGGGCTAGGATGTCGTCGGTGATCTTTTCCAGCGCGACGATAACGTGCGATTTGCCCTGAAGGAACGCGATGAGTTCATCCCCGGCGAGGGTGCGCCCGGTGTCGTTCATCGTGACATCGCTGTAGCGGCCAAGCAGCTCTGCCACGAGCTTTTCATGCGCTGAAAAGGAGCGTGAAAGCACCGCGACCGATGCCGTATTATTCATTGTGGACATGTTCCGCCTGCCATTGATCTGGCCTGGTCAGCTTGCCGCTGCAAAATGCAGGGCGGCGTCTCCGAGCCCGTCGACACTTGCCACGACTCTGGCCGGGCCTTCAAGGGCTGCTCGCGGCGCCAGCGCGCCCAGCAGGATGACCTGTCCGCTGTAGTGGGCCCAACCGCGTTCGCCCAAACGGTTCACGTGGTCTGTCAGCAGGTCTGACGGCCGGGCCACCAGCTGGCCCATATCGCCCTCTTCGACGACCTGGCCATCGACCAGCAGCCGGCCCCGGCGCGACATGTCGTCGAGGCCGTCAGCGCCGTCGACGCCGTCGCCGGCAACGGCATAGCCTGCGGCGCCATTGTCCGCGACAAGCGCAAGACCGCCATGGATCGCGAGCTGTTCAAACCGCGTCTCCGGCACTTCGATCGCTGCAATCGTACGCGCCACGGAGTTCAGCACTTCACTGCGCGAATAGCCGCCTGAACGGACGGGCAGGTCCTTGCCGAGGATAACGGCCAGTTCGCACTCAGCGCCCGGCTGGCGGAACTGCGTGATGGGCCGTGATGCCCCGTTCGGAATAACGCCCCCCACCGGAATCAGACCCGCAAAGGGCCGCAGCAGGCCGAGCCCCGCACGTGAGCCGTGATTGCTGGCGCCCAGCTTCCAGCCGGCCGCCTGCAGGTCCAGCGCCCTCAGCACCTGGTCCTGAACCTCTTCTGCAGCGTCGTACGTGCCCGGCAGCATTTCCCCGTCCGGAATGAAAGTTTGTCCACTTCTCACCGCGCCAATCAGGCCGCCGATCAGGGAATCCGGGTTGTTCATGTTTCTTCCTGCCAGGTTTTGGGTGCGCTGTTGCGACCTGCATAACGGCTTGTTCAGGCTCGGCAACTCCCCTAATAGTTGCGGATCAGCACAAGGGGTCGCCCACCGGGTCCTTGCCGTTCAGAACCCGGCGCGTGAGACCGCATTTTCGTCATGCCCATTGATGTAGATTATGACCTGCTGCTGACCAGTGCCAAGGCAAGTGGCGCGCTGCTCCGTTCCCGTTTTGCGGGCGCCGGAATCAACCAGGCGCTGGAGCGCGATGTTAAGCTCGCTGAAGACAAGCAGTCGGAAGCCCTTGTGGCAGACGGCCTTCTGTCGGGCAGTCCATGGGGCATCATGTCAGAAGAAGGCGGCTGGCTGCGCGAGCGCCGCGCAGACGACGATCCTTACTGGGTTATAGATCCGCTCGACGGCAGCTACAATTTCATGCGCGGCATGCCCCTGTGCGCGGTGTCCGTTGCCTTCTGCCAGGGCATGCAGCCGCTGGCCGGTGCGGTCTATGATTTCCTGCGTGATGAACTGATCCACACAGGTGTCGAGGCCGGCTTGTTCCGGAATGGCGCGCCAATCGCACGGCCGGAACCGGCCGGCCCGAGCGCGCTGTCCACCGGTATTCCGGCCGCCACAAGGTCCAATGCGGAGGCCGCCGCAAAGAACGCCGAATCCCTCAATGGATGGGGTAAGGTCCGCATGCTTGGCTCGGCGGCGCTGTCGCTGTCGTGGGTCGCGCAGGGCAAGCTCGACGGCTATCGCGAAACCGGCATCCGCTGGTGGGATGTGGCAGGGGGCCTCGCCGTGGTGCAGGCCGCGGGTGGAAAATTCTCTGTCGGCGAAGGCGACATGTGGTCGCCCCTAGAAGTTGAAGCGACGGGCCGCTAGAGCATACAAGGCGTGAAATCAAGGAGCGTAACATGACAGTGACCGTCGGCATTTGCGGGTTCGGGAAAATGGGACAAATCCGCGCCGAAGCGATCGAGCAGCATGGCATCGGCGAGATCAAATCCGTCTTCGACGTGAATCTGCCGGAAGACTGCAAATACCATGTGGCAGGCTCCATCGACGAGATCATTCAGGATCCCGATATCGAAGCCGTGTTCATCTGCCTGCCGAACCATTTCAACAAGCCGAAGACAATTGAGGCACTGAAGGCCGGCAAACACGTCTTCTGCGAGAAGCCGCCCGCCTTCACCGCCCAGGACATGCGCGAGATCCAGGAAGTCGAACGCGCCTCTGGCAAGGTGCTGATGTACGGCTTCAATCACCGCCAGCATGGCGCCATCGCGAAGATGAAGAGCATTGTGGACAGCCGCCAGTTCGGCTCGATCCTGTGGATGCGCAGCCGCTACGGCAAAAGTGTGGACGGCGACTATCTGAACACCTGGCGCGCCAACAAGGAACTGGCCGGCGGCGGCATCCTGCTGGATCAGGGCATCCACATGCTGGACTTGTTGCTTTACCTCTCCGGCAAGCCGTTCGACGAAGTCCACGCCATGGTGTCCAACATGTACTGGCAGACGCCCGGCATCGAGGACAATGTCTTCGCCATCATGCGCAACAGCGAAACCGGAATCACCGCTTCAGTCCACTCGACGATGACTCAGTGGCGCCACCTTTTTTCGCTCGAAGTGTTCATGGAGAGCGGCTACATGGTGTTGAACGGCCTGAAAACCTCGTCCGGCACCTACGGCGACGAGATCCTGACCATCGCCAAGAACCGTACCACGGCACCGGCCGCCACATGGGAAGACGAAGAGCGCCTGACCTATCATATCGACCATTCCTGGGCGAAAGAGATCGAGCTTTTCTTCGACAGCGTGAAGTTCGGCGCTCCGGTCATCGCTGGCTCGTCGGACCAAGCACTGGAAGTGATGTCGCTGATCGACACGATCTATGCACATGACCTGCACCAGTCCCCGCACCTGGCTGACAAGCTGAACATGATGGTCAAGGAACCGATCTAGGCGGCGCGTCCGCCTGCCCGGTCCTTGAGCGCCTGATTGAGTGCCTCGATCAGCACTGCGTGGATCTCCGCTGTCTCCACCAGACGCGGGCCCCATTCACCGATGGTCAATTGGTCCGCCACCGGATCGAACCCGGCCTCGTTCGGCACGGAGGATAGGTGGCGATTCTCTCTCCAGCGCCTGGCGCATCTATCCACTGTCAGAGGATCGCACGCCCCACCGATCCGCTCAAGGAACTTGCAGGCCGGCAGGTACTGTAGAACCTACCGCGACGCTGAGGATACGCCTCTGTATTCATTTGTTTGCGGATCTAATTCCCGCAGTTCCGACAATCGCCGGTCGGGGATACGGGCGTCCCATTTGGCAAGGTCGACCGTTCCGTAAACCGCCAGATCGACCACATAACAGCCAAGCAGTGCGTTATCGTTATAAAGGGCCTCGGCGTTGATCGAACCTGCGCCCCTGTCGCCCCGGTGGGCGAACCGGTGACCGCGCCACCGCCGGCCACATGCAGACGCGCCGCTGGACTTGACAGTCCGATCCCCACCTACCCGGTCAGATCAATGGTCATGAGCGCTGACCCGGCGTGTAAAACTGGGCGTTGTCTCTGGCTCTCAATAAGAAGATCGGACCATTGCCCCTCGCCAGAGTAGTATCGTCCATGATCTGGAATACAATGGTTGGATCGGTGCCCTGCGGTCTGAAGGCAACATTTGCGGGCCCGGCATTGACGTGGAATGGCACCTCGGGACTGGCGGTGCCGAAGCCGGCATATCCAGTACGCTTGTCGACAGTGATTGCATCGATCCAGCTTGCGCCATTCGGACTCACCATGAAGTGAAAATCGTCATTGCCCGTCAGGCCGATCTCCGCCCGTCCGGAACCGGGCGTCACGTCATCATGCTGGAAAGAACAGCACCCGATTTCACAGAGAGACGATTAGTCGTGCCCTGTGTCGTATTCACGCCAAGCAGCGGCGGTGTTTCAGGGGCAACGGAAAGCGGCGCCCGGCCCGCCCCATCGAAAACCGTGAGGACGCCTTCGTCCTTTACATTTACCCACATGCCTTGAACCGGCGGATAGGCTACCCACGCCTCATCCAGATATGAAACTACGTGATCCACCGGCAGGGCAACCCATTCGACACCGCTTGCACCAGTCGGCAGGACGTAAGCGTTCTCCACCGCCGACGATGATGGCTGGACGCCCGTGGTCTGTGACCTGACGGCCAGCTGAACCATCTGGTCCAACGCTCGCAGCGCCTCGTTGACGGTCACATGCTACTGCGCCTGATTGGGCGGTAGGTAAGGTAACGAGAAACACGTGGTAAAATCCATAAAGGTCCCTTTCCAGTGCTTTGACGACAACTCGCAGCATTCTGGGATCGGGGATTTTCCGGTAGGATGGACGGGCGCCTTTCCGACAGGAGCTCTTGCGCAGTCTATCGTGCGGACAAGCGAGCGGCCAGCGCCTTTCCTATCTCGTGACTATGTTCAATCTGGCACTCTTCCCGCAAGTGCTCGCGCGTGTCATAAAAGCACGTGTAGGGATATTGCAGGTTGCCGGAAATGTCGATGAACCCGCCGGATTTGGCGCTACTGAACCATTGGTGCAGGTGCTCAACCGCGTCGTCAGAAACCGGGATAGAGTCTACAGATGGCGGCAGGACGGCATAGACGGAAATATCTCTGGAATTCGCCCAGGAGATGAACTCTTCCAGCCCAGCGGGTGGATTTTTCATCTCGGCAATCTTGCCGGTTTCAGATGCAGACGATCCGCCTTTCTCAACTTGGTCACGATACTTAACGGCCACTTTCTCCGTGTGCCCCTGATAGTCCCCCTGTCTGGTCATGCGGCCTTCCTCGTCAAAGCCGTGCCGTTTGCCGCCGACATATTCCTTGGTCTCAATCAGCGCCCCCATCAGGTATTTTGGATCGAAATAGAACAAGGCATCCAATGCGCGTTTCGGGCCGAGACCTTTCAGGAAGCCTTTTTCGTATCGGACGATGTAGGGATAAGAGATGCGCGCGCGCATGTCCTCGGCGTTCAGGTAGTAGAGGCGGAACTCCCAAGGCAAAAGGACCACATCGCCCGGTTTGGCGACCTGTTCGACCTGCTGCATCATCGTTTCGCGCCCCAGCGCCAGCGCGATTGACAGGTTGACGCATGGCATTCCCGTTTCCTCTGCGATGGTTTCACACCGTACACTGTAAAACCCGCTGCTGCCCGCAGCGACAATTGTCTTGGGTTCGTCGATTTGCCGGGCATAGGCACGCTTGTACGAGAAAACGCGATCAAAGATTCCGATGGACAAGGGCTGTTCGATCACAAACGCGAAGATGCCGATATAACACGCAATTCCCAGCACGACGGCAGCAACGACATTCAGAAGCGGTTTCATGACTGGCCCCCTAGAACTGGAAGTAGATGAATTCTTCGGAGGCGACACCGAAGAAAATTGCCTGGATGACAAAGCCGATCACGACCACGACGGCGATCAGGCGGGCGCGCTGGCTCCCGCGCTCCTTCGTCTGGCTGAACGCCACGACCAGGCCAAGCAAGGTGAAACAGATCGCCTCGACAAGCGTTCGCCATTGCGATCCGTCCGTGAACAGGCTCGACGCGGCGGGCGTCTTTGTCGCGAACTTCGGCGGCAGGTCGAGGAAGACGTTGAGCCCGGGCGGAATGTTCACCCCATTGAAGCCCAAGAAACCGCGCACGACATTGTTGGCCGCCTCGAGATTCTCGGCGCGGAAAAAGATCCAGGCGAAGCAGACCGCGAAGAATGTCAGCGCCCAACCCAAGAAGCGAACCGGCAGGCTCGAAAGGCCCGTTTCGAAGCCTGAGCCCTTCACCATGGAATTGAACATGTGGTTGACGGTCAGGTATGCCCCGTGGAGCCCGCCCCAGATAACGAAGGTCCACGCCGCGCCATGCCACAACCCGCCCAGCAGCATGGTCGTCATCAGGTTTATGTATCGCCGCACCTTTCCGCGCCGGTTCCCTCCGAGCGGGATGTAGAGATAATCCCGCAGGAAGTCAGAAAGCGTAATGTGCCAGCGGCGCCAGAACTCGACGATACTGATGGCCCGGTACGGCGCCCGGAAGTTCTCCGGCATCCGCAAGCCGAACAGGAGTGCCAGTCCGATTGCGATGTCCGAATAGCCCGAGAAATCGAAATAGATCTGGCCGGCGAAGCCTAGCGTGGCCAGCCACGCTTCCATCAGCGTCAGGTGCGCCCCCGCTGCAGCTTCGCCGAATAGGGTATTCACTGCGGGCGAGATGCTGTCTGCCAGAACGGCCTTCTTAAACAGGCCGATAATGATGATTGCAACGCCACTGGCGAACATCTCTGATGTCGGCCGGGCGAACAGTCCGGACTTGAACTGCGGCACCAGATCCTTGTGGTGCACAATCGGGCCCGCGATCAGCTGCGGGAAGAACGATATGAAAAGGGCATAGTCTACGAAGCTGTATCCCTCATCCAGCTTGCGTTGGTAGGCATCCGCCAGGAATGCGATCTGCTGGAAGGTGAAGAATGAAATGCCAAGCGGCAGGATCACCTTGAACACCTGGATATCGAAGCCGAACAGGAAATCGATATTCTCGATGAAGAAGTTGAAATACTTGAAGACAAACAGCAGGCCCAGATTGAACGACACGCTGGCGATCATGATCGCGCGGCGCTGGCCCTGTGCCCGGTCTGGCGCCGACAACATCTTCCCTGTGAAGAAGTTGACGATGATCGTCCCGAACAGAAGGAAGAGGTATGGCCAGGCCCAGTATCCGTAGAAGAAGGCCGACGCCAGCAGCAGCCAGACCTTGCAGGCCTCCTTCTGCCCCGCCCGTCCCAGCAGCAATGCCACGACAACAACGACAGGCAGGAAATAGGCGAGAAACGGAACTGAGTTGAATAGCATGGAGGTTTACGGACCTTCAGGACTTGCGCCAACCGTGCCGCTTCAGCATTGGCGGAATGACTTCATGAAAGAACTGGCGCCAGGACCAGAAACGCAGGCGCAGCAACCGGAACCAGGCCGGTCCCTTTGCCTTGTCGTGTGGGATGCCCAGGCCACGTGGCGGCCGGTCGAAAATCGCGAGATTGACATGCCCAACGCCCAGCTCCCAGAGTTTCACCCCCAGGGCATGCTCGTTAAGGACGTTCCGCACCTTGTTCCTGAACAGCGGAAAGGTCGTCATGTCCAGCTTGTAGCCGCGCTTGTCGCCACGGCGCCAGACACGGGTCTGGTGGGTGTAGAGGAAGTCGCGGTAGTTCTGCGAAAGCGGCGCACTCTCCCGGAATGGCTTCTCCGGATTGTAGCGCGTGAAGACCTCGGCAGTGTCAGCAAAACTGGTTACAGGCACCAGCTTTTCAAAGACCTTTACTGGGACAAGGAAGAAAGTGGTGCACAGCCATTTGCGACAGGGCCGGCCATTGATCTGCATTGGGTGGCTCAGCTGGTCCAGCGGCTCCGGATTCACGCGCGAGAAGGTGTCTACCCAGCCCAGAACGGTATTCTGCGCAGCCAACTGCCGGATGATCCCGGCGTCGATCGCATCCAGCGCTGACAGCGGTTTCGAATTGGCCAGGGCGTCATTGACCATCAGCACCAGATCAAACGGGCGGGCGAGGCGCGATCGCGCCTCGCGCCAGCCCTTGTCCCAGCCGGTGAACTCGTGCGCAGTGTTGTCGCCGCCGAGCGTATAGGCCTCGCAAGGCCATGCGCCTTCAGGCGCCGCGGCCCAGCCAGCGCTCTCGTCCGCATTGTCGATCTCGATGACCGTAAAGCCGACGCCTTTCCTCTGCTGGAAAAAATTCCCAAGGAAGGCGCGTATGTTCCTTTTTTTCTCGGGGTCGAACGTCAGGAAAAGTACGAGGACATTCGTCTCCGCATCACTATTCGCCGGCACAGCTTCCTGAGGGAGTGACTTTGCTTGAACCAACATCAGCGTCCGGGGACCATTCAGCTCGACGGCGTCTGCGCATCGAGCGTGCGCTTTGCCGTTTCCTCTGCGGCCTTTGCCTCCAGCCGCGCCAGAATCTCTGGTAGCATTTCAATCGCCTGGGGGGAAAGCATCAGATGCTTCAGGAACTCCGGATTCTGCCGAATCCGCAGTGTCAGCGCCTTCCGGTTCTCAAACAGCAGCCGCGTCATCGTCCGGTCCTCCAGCAGCAAGGACAGGTTGTGATGAGAAAGAATCGCTTGTCCGAACAGGTTCCGCAATACCGGCACACGCCGGAACATACCGGCGAGCCCCCGGACAAAGCCTCTCCGCAGCCGGACTTTGAGGCCGGGGCGCTTTGCCGGTACACTTTTCTTCCGACGGCCACTCGCCGCATCGATAGCCCGCAGGGCTTGTTTGGTTTCGGTCACCCTCAGTTCTGGCATCTGAGCCGCTTTCGGGGCATACGCAGCCTCTGCAGCCAGCAGAGCGGACACCTTCTCCGCGAACGCAGCGAAGCCGAGCCAGGAATGATCCAGGGCAGCAAGCCTCGCCTTGTGCGCCGACAGATTTGCGAGAACCTCGCTGATCGCCGGCCCCAGCGTATCCGGATTATCCATATCCGCATAAATCAGCTTCTCGCCGCTGACCTCGCGCAACACCGGCAGGTCATAGGCGATGCAGGGCGTGTTACAGTACAACGCCTCCACTGGCGGATAGCCGAACCCCTCAAAGCGGGAGAGGAACAGCATCAGATCGGCATTGAGCAGAAGGCGAAACTTCTCGAAGTCGGTTACGCGATGTTCGAAGGCAATCTCGACATCATGCTCCCGCCCCCAATCAGCATAGGCCTTCAGGTCACTTGCCGCGACCGAGGCCGTCCCGACAATAAATGTCAGCTTGCTGCCATTCAGCGCCGGGCCGGTATGTTCCAGAACCTCCATGCCGCCCTTGTACCCGAACTGGCCCCCGAACCGCGTGATACAAATGACGGAGTTGCGCCCACTATGGCCCCCGGCATCCATCCCGGCCTGATCGGCGACTAGGTCATTGACCGGCGGAGTGATGTTGTAATAGCGAGCATCGGCCCCGGCGAAGAATTCACGTGCGTGCTCTTCACCCACCGCGGTCGATGACAAAATCACGTCGAGGTGCGGTCCGATCACTTCCCACGCCTGCCACGGCTTTGGATCGGCGCCGTGGGCCGCCGTTTTCGCAATCCAGTTAGGGGTCTCGAAGCTCAGCATGCCCAGCTTGGCGTTGCTGAGGCGAGCAACCTCCAGCGCCCGCCTGAAGATTTTCACCGGCGGATGCTTGTGGGGAATGATCCAGACAAAATCCCACGGCCCCTCGGGCGTCTCGGAAAAGTCCGTAGTCAGCCGGAGTTCTACCCGGTCCTTGTGCTCATAGTCGGCAAAGTCTCCGACAAAGATCGGCTCATTATTGGTCCAGAACGTGACGGAGTGGCCCAGCGTGGCAAATGCCTGCGCCAGCATCCAGGCATGATATCGTCCGCCTGAATATGTCTTTGCAGGCATGATGCTGCAAATCAGTATTCTCACAGGACTCTCCCCGCCACCACTGAACTTCGTATGTGGCGCCTACTCTTCCACCGACTTCTTCACGCGGCGAAGCCAAATGCTCGCCCCCTGGTTCTCCAGACACAGCGGCATGCGCGTTTCGAAGAACTCGCGATGGAAGCGCTGCATGAACGTGTTCGAATAGACGATCTCAAAATCGCTATTGAACTCAAGGAAAGCTCGCAGCATGTAATTCTCAGTCCACCAACGACCTTCATAAACCCAGTGCGCCGGGTATTCGAAGGGATAATGAATGTCGTGGAAGTGGACGTACACGCCTTCATTGATGTGCGGCAGAATCTCAAAGAACATCTGGTTGACGTCGCTGCCCACACGCGACACGTGCGTCGAGTCCACGAACAGGATGTCATTCGCCTGCAGCGACTTGAAAACTTCCAGATCGACATCCTGAAGGCGTTTCTCAATGATCTCGCGCTTTTCGAGGTCCTCTGGACGGACCAGTGACTTCAACATCTGAGGATAGGGTTCAACGAAACGGATGTCGATTTCACCGTTGAAGAAAAGGTCATTGGTGTCGAGCATGCAGCACGAAGAATTACCCGAGCCCACCTCGACGATGCGCTTCGGCTTCAGTCGGCGGATCATGCTGTAAAGCGAAATTGCGTCGGAATAAGAATAACTGGGGTTCTTGAAGCCATACCGCATTTTCTCGGATGGCTGCTCCTCGAACGGCATCTCGGCGTAGAAGCTGGCAAACTCCTCCAAGACTTCCTTTTGCTTGGCTTCGTTCAGCCGGATACCCGGCAGCGTCCGCCGATCACGATTGAAGATACGCGCCTCATCAGCCTTGATGTCTTCGATGTTGGCGACCGGGGAATAGAAATGACCGAGCGGGCGCCAGAGTGGCTGCTTATCCTGATCGACACCGGCCTTGCTCAACTGGTCTTTCAACGACCGGACGATCTTTTTCAACACGGCGTTCTCCTTTGACAGCGCATCAAGATCCGGCGCCTGTTCTGTCTGATCCGTCACGTGAAATCCTCAATCTTCAGGTATTTGGTCCCTGGCCGGACGCCAGGATATCATCCAGCAGGCCGACGGCCCGCTCCCCTATCACCGTTGTGCGATAGTTTTCGCGTGCTTTCCTGCGCGCGGCAATTCCCAATTGCGTTTTCTGCGCCTTATCCGCCAGCAATGCGCGAATTGCATCGGCCATGTCGCCGGAATCGCAGTGATCCAAAACAATTCCGGCGTCATCTTCGACAAATTCCGCCGCTCCGCCCGACTCTCTAAAGCAAATGACAGGTGCGCCGAAGGCCGCCATTTCCATCACAGAACGCGGAAACGGATCGTCCCGCGAGGTCATCAGGCCGATGTCGAACAGCTGCAGGTATGGGTAGGGATTCTTGCGCATGCCGGGAAACAGGATGCGCCCCTTGAAGCCGGCATCCGCCGCCTTCTTCAACATATCGTCCCGCATCCCGCCATCGCCGATCCAGACGAAATAGAGCGGCTGTCCGGCACCGGCCTTGCTCAGCACATCGATTGCCGCATCGACGAAATAGTCGACGCCCTTCCGGCTATCGACCGAACCGATACCCCCGATGACGACCGCGTCTTCCGGCAGCGAAAGTTCCTTGCGCATCTGCGGCAGGGATAGCTCCTTCGCCTTCTCGTCGAAGACCTCCGGCTCCAGCGAACCGGGAACGACACCAATCCGCTCTCGCGGTATCGAGAATTCCTTCTCGATATAGTTCCGGACGAATTCCGACACGGTGAAGTAACGATAGTCGGTCCGCCTGAACGCGGCGAGCTGGACCTCGTTGTAAAGCGAGAAGGTTGTCCACAGTTCGCGGACATGCACCAAAACCGGCGTCTTCAGGTTCAGCTTTGACAGGATGTCGCCATTCACTGTCGTGTTCGAATAGATCAGGTCTGGCTTAAAATCCTTCACCAGCTGCCGGATGCGGCGCTCATGGCGCCATTGGCGGAACTTCCGTGCCCGCACATCCTCAGGCAGCGGCGGCAGCTTCGCGCCTTCGGGCCGCATATCCGCCGGATCAAGGAAGTGCTGGTAGTAGACGTGAGTCGGGCCCAGCTTGTTGAACTCAGCCCGCAATGGGCCATCCTTGCGCATCACGATCAGGAATTCCCAGTCGCGATGGGCCGCGTAGTACTTCATCAATGTCAGCAGGCTGATCGGCGCGCCGCTCAGGGTGCCATGATGAGATATAAACAGAATGCGCTTTCGGTTACTCATTCTCAGGACTTGAAGATGCTGTTGAAATCGGTGCGCGGGAATGCGTCGAGGAAGCTGTTGACGCCGGCATTGTAAATCTGCCGCCCGGCCTGCCGGTACGTTTCTGCCGCCACTTCATAAGCGCGGTCCTGAAGCTCGGTGTTCGGCACACCGATAATGTCACCGATCTGATAGTAATCAGGGTTCATGTGACACTGCCGGACCAGTTCGTAGTTTTCCTTTGTCACCTCGATTTTTCCGGGTGGGAAATGCTTCGACAGGGCGCCATAGCTGTGGTCCACCCCGATCAGATAGACCGGGTCACAGCCTAGATGAAATGCCAGCTGGAGCGCGATGTAGGTGATGGTGGAGCCAAGGTACACGATGTTCGCAAAATCGCGGGAGAACTGGATGCCCATCTCGTTGAAGTAATACGGGTCGCCCCGCCTAGCGTTGAAGAAGATCGTGTCCTTGAGGCTCTTGAAGCAATAGGCGTTGTATATGGCCGCCATCTTTACCGGCCCGTGGATCTTATGGATATCGTTCCGCCGCAGCTCTGTCTGCTCAGTGTCTTCGAAGAGGAGATACTTGGTGTGGAAGCCCCATTCGTCGAACATCTGGTAGATGCCGTTGGCGCCGATGGTAATCTTGTTACGCAGCGGTGAGAGGTCCATCTCTTTGAGGCTGGGCCCATTGCCGATAATGAAGCCCGGCTGCCCCTTATACTTGTCCCGCAAGTGGTGCAGTACTGTCTGGTATCCCGGCCGGCGATACAGCCCGAACTTCCCGGCCTTGTTCCGGCCAGGCTTGATCTGGACAAAATAATTCATCCGCGCGCGCAGAAGACGCAGATAACCCGCCACCTTTTCTGTTTCGGGAAACCGGTCAGTCCAAACAATCATTTTACTGGATACTCCCGCTCACGACGGCTGTTGTGAAACCGCTGATAGAACCGTGATTCGTCAACACCTTACGTAGCACTCACAGCCCCCGCTGCCGCATCGATGGTTCCCAATAGGCAATATTGCCGGGCCGGACAACAAACTTCCAGCATTTCATTGATGAGAACACTTCTGGCAGTTGGCAGACCGCTGATCTGATCGTACGAAGTCCCACTTTTCGGCGAAGCAAAGAAGAGACATGAGCAGATCCTTCATTCCTGCGGTGGACGGGTTGCGGTCCGTCGCAGTCTTGTCCGTCCTGCTGTTTCATGCTGGATTTTCGGTGTTTTCCGGCGGCTTCGTCGGTGTCGACGTCTTCTTCGTAATATCCGGGTACCTGATCACCGCGCATCTCCTGAACGATCAGGAAGCCGGAGAGTTCAGCTTCGCCAAATTCTACCTCCGCCGTGCGCGCCGCCTGTTGCCGGCTGGCTTTTTCACGCTTGCAGCGTGCCTCGTGGCCGGCGTGTTCCTACTTGATCCCGATCATTTGCGAAGTCTCGCAGAATCCACCATTTTCGCCCTGTTTTCATTGCCGAATATATTCTTCTGGTTGAATACCGGGTATTGGGATGCCGCAGCCGATACGCAGCCATTGTTGCATTTCTGGTCTCTGGGTGTGGAAGAGCAGTTCTATCTCGTGTGGCCCGCCATGCTGGCCCTGTCGCTTCGCTTTGGCGGGCGACGAACAGCTATACTGGTCATGGCGGCTCTGTCGGTCGGTTCGCTCTGGGCATCGGACGCCCTGCTGCCGACTTATCCGACGGCAGTGTTCTATCTCACTCCATTTCGCGCGTTTGAATTCTGTATCGGCGGCATCCTGGCCTTCATGCCCTCTGCTGCCAGCCCGCGCGGCTGGTTGCGTGATCTGACCTTTGCTGTCGGGCTTGCGAGCATCCTCGCGGCTATCCTGATCTACAATGATGACACCCGATTTCCGGGCCTGAACGCCATCCTGCCCTGCATCGGTGCGGCCCTTGTCATCCACGTCGCCAGCGCGCCCGGCCGGCTGGGTTTCGTCCTCGAAAATCGCGTAGCGGTCTACATCGGGAAGATCTCCTACTCGGTCTATCTGGCGCATTGGCCGATCATTGTCTTTTACAAGCATTGGCGCTTCACAGAGCTCGCCAATATCGAGCAGGTGAGCGTCGTGCTGGTATCAATCGCCTGCGGCGCGCTGATGTATCACTTCATCGAACAGCCCTTCCGCCACCCACCTCTCAAGCAGCCGGTTAAAAGCAACAGGCGCTTCCTAGGCGGGCTGGCGGTTGTGCTTGCCCTTATCCTGCTACCCGCAGCGAGTGCCTGGAAAGCAGACTTCTGGCCACTGGGCTACAAGACGAAAGAACTTGAAATTTCGGAATTCGACAAGCTCGCAATCTTTGCGACTTTCCGGTCGAGCATTTGCTATAGCGGTGCGGCAAACTTCATAGACACGATCGACCGGGACCGTTGCCTCAAGCCGGTAGAAGGAAAGACCAACGTCATCATTCTGGGTGACAGCCATGCCGCCCACCTTTATCCGGGATTGGTTGCTACATTTCCGGACATACATTTCCTGCAAGCCAATTTTTCGTCCTGTTCCCCTGTGATGGGCCACCAGCCGGCAGATACGGCCTGCGCCGAATTCATGGACCAGATGTTCAAAGTGGAGCTGGAAACCTACACGCCTCAGATAGCGATATTGGCGGGGCGATGGAGCCGCGCAGACATCGAACCTGCGCGTCAGACGATCCGCCATCTGAAGTCACTGGGTATCACACCCATCATTGTCGGGCGCAGCGCAGAATACAAAAAACCCTTACCTGAAATCGTGCAGCGCGAGGCTCTTCACCGAAACAAGGCTGACATGTCGGAATTCCTGCTTCCGGGTCTGCGCATCGTAAACCGTGAACTGTCTGAAGTCTCAGCTGAGGAAGGCGTGGCCTATTTCGATCCTTTGAACGTCTTCTGCGACCAGAACGACGTTTGTCTAATTGCGAACGAGATGCCGCATCTCTTCCAATGGGATGGCGGCCACCTGACCGAAATCGGCTCGCGCGTCATCGCAGAGCAATTGCGGGACAAGAACTTTCTTGTTCAGCCAAGCACACCGCTTGCCGATACACCCTGAGGCCCCGCTCAGTTCGGCGGATATTCTGCCTTGCCAATAATCATGTCGATGACGGCCATCATCCAGAACTGGTGCACTGTTTCGATGATGTTGTAGGCGTGGCTCTCGGCCCAGAGGTTCACATCGCCCAGCTTGCGCAGCGGGTTTTCCGGGTTCATGGCTGAGCATGTCGTGACGGAGATGCCCATCTTGCGGGCCTGTTCCACAGCATTGAGAATGTTCTTCGAATTGCCCGACGAACTGATCGCCACCAGCGTATCCTGGGGCTTGCCCTGAATGCGCAGGGCGTGGGCGATCCAGTTCTCAAAACCGTAATCATTGGCGAGGCACGTGATCTGCGCCCCATCATTGAAACACGCAGCCGGAATGTGCCCGTTCTTGCCGAGGTCAATCGCGAGGTGTGACGCGATGCCGGCCGAGCCGCCATTACCGATGAAGATGACCTTGCCGCCCGCCTGCTTCGCCTTCAGCCACAGGTCACGGACCTGCTGCAATTGCGCGAACGTCTCTGCGTCCGGCCGCGCGAACACTTCCAGCCGGCTGAAATAGTCGGTCAGGAACTCCGTATCACTGGGGTGTTCGGTATCTGCCACGGTCGCCTCGCTGTCACACTATGGTTGCCGCCGACTTTGCGTCAGCCTTGCCCCCCACCGTTAGGGGGTGTTTGTGGCATTATCAAGCGCGCCCACTGCCGGACGAACATTATCTTCAGGATGATGCTGAATCAGGTGTTACCTGCCTTAGCAGCGAACTGGACGTACGCATTGAATCGGGCTTCCAAGACCATTAGTAACAGCGGGCCCGCTCACCCGGTTTACATGTCGGAAATCGCCAGAATTTGTGGAGATTCCGTCACTCTTGCAGGAGATCCCATGGCCCGCAGACTTGCCGCTCGCTTTGTCCGGCCTGCAGGCATCGTCATTTCGACTCCCCGCCTGACTTTTGGGTCTGATACGAAATGATTGCATGGTCGCCGCGTTTCCCGAAGTGGAAATACCCACTTGGCTATTTGCGGCTGATAGCTGCACGGCATCGCTACTTCGACCGGATCGGCCTGAAGAAGGACGAACGAGGCCTGCGCATCGGCATCCTGCAAGGAGATGGACGCAAACTCGCCGCACTGAAGGACCAAGGCGCAGGGCGCCGCGCCTTCATCATCGGTAATGGCCCCAGCCTGAAGCAGATGGATCTCGTCGCGCTGAAAGACGAAATCACCATTGCCGCCAACGGGGCCTATAAGTCTTTCGACAAGTGGGGCTTTACCAGCGACTATCTGCTGTTCGAGGACATCGAACAGACGGAAATCCGCGGCAACGAAATCCGCAATGTTTGCGGTCCCACCAAGATCGCTTCCATCTACAACGCGCACGCTATAGCGCGGCCATGGCGGGGTCTTCTATTCATGAACGCCAGACTGGCCGACGAACGCTACTGGAAGGATCCGGGTATTCAGTTCTCGCGGGATTTTTCTCACGCGGTCTATTTGGGCTCCACAATTACTTATGTCGCGCTCCAGCTCGCCTACCATCTCGGATGCGAAAAGGTTTACCTTATCGGCGTGGACATGGACTATGGGCCGCTCTGCGACATGTTCCCACCCGGCAAGCTGGTGGTCACCTCTGAAAACCTCGACCTGGTCCGCCAGGCACACTTCACGCCAGACTACTACCAGGTCGGCGATGTAATCGGCGTACCGGATACCCAGCTGCAAACCGAAGCCTTCAATGTGGCCAAGGCGGCGTTCGAGACGGCAGGGCGGCAGGTCTTCAATGCCGGGGTCGGTGGAAAGCTAGACGTGTTTGACCGGGTTGACTTCACCTCGCTCTTTCCCGGAAAGCCATAGCAGTGCGCATCCTCATAATCTCCCACGCTGCAGACCGGACGGGTGCTCCCATCAGTGCGCTGCAGATGGCGGCGGCGCTGAAGGCACAGGGACATGAGATTCGCTTCATCCTGCGCCGAGGCGGTGAGCTAGCAGATGACTATCGCAAGCTGGCCGAAACGTTCGTCTGGCGTGAAGATAGCGAGTTCGGACTGCTGGATGCGCTGGACACAGTGGCGCGCTACGATCCAGTGATGGCGGTGAAATGTCTGCGCAATCCAGACCGCCCCTATTGCATGTCGCGACCGGGCCTTCAGCGAGCGGAAAGTCTGGTGGCCGGACTTCGCGCTTGGGTACCGGACTTTATCTACGTGAATACAACGCATTGCGGCGACGTCCTCGACACGATCGACCTCGCCGCCCCAATCATCACTCATGTGCGCGAAATGACACCGACGATCAGCGCCCTTGACAAGCGGCGCCGGGCCTGCGCGCTCAACAAGACAGACCTGTTCCTCTGCGCGTCGACCAGCGTGCGTGACAACCTGGCAAACGACTTCGCTATACCTGCGTCGCGGATGCGGGTGGAGCCACCTGCAATCGAACTGGCCCCTGCTCAAGCCGTGGTGGCCAACAGTAGCCGCGACGCGGTGGAAAAACATCTCGGCCTTGCGCCGCAGGATAGGCTCATCCTCGGAGCCGGCAGTCTTATCCCTCGCAAAGGCCCTGATCTGTTCGTCGACGCTGCTATCATCGCACTGGAGTCTTATTGTGATGCAGGACGGCTGGTCTTTGCCTGGCTTGGCGAAGGACCGATGCTGGCCGAGCTCGATCAGCGCATCCAGGCGACCGGCCACCAGGCCTCTATCCTCTTGCTCGGACTGGTCAGCGATCCCTTCCCCTATTACCAGCGAGCCTCGGCCCTGCTGGTGACATCTCGTGAGGATCCCTATCCGAGGGTCGCCATCGAAGCGGCCGCTTTTGGCGTTCCCGTTGCCGCCTACACACATAGCGGCGGTGCTGCAGATCTGGTGCGGAATTACGATGCCGGTCAGCTGGTCGAAGGGTTTAGTGCGGCCGCGATGGCCAGTTCATTGCCGAAGCTGGTAACCACCCGTCCAGCACCTGACTCGGGTCTTGCTGCCCGCGTCAGGGCAGGCCACACCCCCGCCGCCAGCGCCGAGCGGCTCATTAGCGATGCGGAAGCACTGGCAAGACGCGCTGGAACAGTAAAGCGTTAGTAGCATCCAAACTCCGTCAGACCCAGAGAAATCACCTCATCCAAAAGGCAGTTCGGTTCGGCGACGTAGCTTGGATAGCAGCAAACATCATAGCCAAGTACTTCGGCTCCAAGAGGCTGACGCGACTTCCCAAAACGTCTAACAGCCCGGTCAGTGGCGCGTCGAATACTGCTTCCAGCCGGGAAATTCACCATTTGGATTGGACGAGTTCTCTTCAAACGGCGGGAAGCATAAGCGCTCCCGTCCAACCACGGATGCGCGTTCAATCGCCAGTTCGTAATAGTTGATCCCGAAAAGGTACAAGCCCGCTGGGGTCTCCGCGCAGCGCATATCTTCGGCGCGCCCTAGTTTAAGGATCTTTCTTGCCAAAAATACCGGAATCCAAAAGGGAAAACCGTATCGATTTGGGAACGTCCAAATTGTTGAAATTGCAAAAAAATAATGATTGCATTGTTCTGGCCAATCAAAATCAGGAACTTGCGCCGGTTCCGGAAGAACCGCTTTCGATTGACCAGAACCATCTTGCGGTGCTCGATAATTAATGTGCACCGTTGCCGGTGCGTCGACGCACTGCGCGGGAAATGCTGGAATGCGCCGCAGAGCAATTGTGTGGCTCACCCGACAGTTCAGAAAAAGGGGTGTTCAGGCGGCTGCTCCTGAACATAGGCGTCGATCAGAATATCCCTGAAACCATTGCCCACCTTTCTGCGATACGACCGATTCAGAAACCTGTATCCTAAGACTTTGAGTAAGACTTTCTGCAAATAGAGCGTCGAAGCCGGTATTGGGAAGCCATTTCGGATAAATTGCTGTCCGATCATTACAAATCCGCTTTGGGAGGCGCAGAAGAATCAAGGACTTCAAAAAATATCAAACACCATGAGCATCTTGCACCACATTTTACTATGGTTCTCCAACCGACCTTGTGACATTCCACCGGAACTTTCTTTGACTCGTCTCAAAATGGGCTGCTAATGAGTCGCTCGCTAAACGGCGTGACGTGGCAGCTGAAAAGAAATGTATGCGTAACCAGATATCTTTTCCTGGGCCCGCTGCTCGCGCGCGGTCCCTTTTCAGGTCTCACCAAAAATCACCCACCGGTTGCGCGCGATGACTATATTCTCGACAGCGAAGCAAACCCTCAGGGACATGCACTTCGGCCTACGCAGCGCGCCGGGCCAGGGCTGGGGCCTTGCCGCACGCGATATTCGGATTGAATACATCCACACCAAACTGGGCCTCTTCTGGGCCTTCATCGAGCCGCTAGCTGTGGCCGCCGTCTTCATCCTGCTGAAAAATAACGGATCGCTGGAAATCAGCGGTCTGACCATGCCGTATTCGCTGTTCGCGGTGAGCGGGATCCTGATTTGGCAAACCTTCTTCGACAGTATGATGATGTCGCTGAACTCGCTGAACCGGGCGAGCAGCCTGATCGGCAACTATTCCGTTCCGCCGGAAAGCCTGATCCTGGCGATGATCTACCGCTCCCTCTTCCTGCTGGCGATGCGCCTGCCGATCATTATCGGCCTCGCACTCGCGCAGGGCATGCTGCACTGGGAAGGCGCCCTGCTATTTTCCCTACTCTACACGATCCCGGCAGTTGGCGGCGTGACGGTTGGCATCTTCCTGGCTCCGTTCACACTCGTCTCGGGCGACCTGCGTCTCGCTGTCAGCGTGATCGCCCGCCCGATGCTCTACCTGTCTGGCGCAGTCTTCCCACTGACCGGCAGGTTGTCTGTGTTCCTCCACTGGAACCCGATTGCGATTGTGATCGAGGAATTGCGGGCCTGCCTGCTGTCACCCAGCATAACGCACATCCTGCTGCTGCTTCAGGTCAGCGCAGGCATTGTTGTGCTCTTGCTGCTGAGCTGGTTTTCCTATCATCGCACGATGAGGACGTACGTCTGATATGAGCGCCAATCGCTCCATCGTTACGGCATCGCATATCGGTCGCAGCTTCCCGCGGCGCCGCCAGCACAATATTTCCCGGGATGCCGGCGACATTCTCCGCAACATCCTTTGCCTCCCGGCGAAGCATGACCGCGACGAGGAAGAGTTCTGGGCGCTGAAAGATGTCTCTATCGAAATACGCCCGGGCGATTCAATCGGCGTGATCGGCCGCAACGGCAGCGGCAAGACGACGCTGATGAAGATGCTGTCGGGCCTGCTCACACCCACCCGCGGAACCATCGACATCGATGGCGAGATTCAGGCGCTGATCAATCTGGGCGCCGGGTTCAACCAGCGCCTCAGCGGACGGGAGAATATTGTCAACGGCATCCGCCTGCGCGGCATGAACCCACGCAAACATGCCGACCTGATCGAAAAGATCATCGACTTCGCCGAGGTAGGCTCCTTCATCGACGGGCCGGTCGAGACCTACAGCTCCGGCATGAAGTCGCGCCTCGGCTTTGCGCTGTGCATCTTCCTGCGGCCGGACCTGATCGTCATCGACGAGGCCTTGTCGGTCGGCGACCTCGCCTTCCAGAACAAATGCAAGCTGCAGCTCCAGGCCATGAAGCAGAATGGCGTCGCGATGCTGCTCGTCTCCCACTCGATGACGTCCATCCGCCAATTCTGCGACCGTGCCCTCTGGATTCACAATGGCGAATTGCTGGCTGACGGCCCGGTGGACGAGGTTATCGCCGATTACCTGCAGTTCATTGAGCAGGAATCCCTCAAGGTCGACAGGCCGAAGCTGGACCTTGGACTGCCGGAACCGGTAGACCTGCCGCAAGCAGAGATCATACCCGGCAAGCCATGGTCTGCCCGCGTCGACAAACGCTGGACCAACAGGGAGTCCACGGACACCAAGCGTATCGACGATCCGGACCGATCCTATCTCGCCGATACGCCAGGATACCGCTGGCGACGCCCGGCCATCTCGGAAAGCCAGGTCGAAGAACTTTATGGCGGCTATGTCGAGCCGCAGGATTTCGAGGATTTCCGCGCGGCGTTCCTAGTGGATGGCAGCCCTTCGGATTCGGTCATGGTGAACCAGCCCTGCACAATCGAATACGCCTTCCAGCCCAAGCGTCCGATCAAGGATCTGAACGTGTCCCTCGTCATCCACACGAAAGATGGTAAGCGCCTGTCGACCATCTCCACCCTCAACGGTGACCTGCTGAAACATGCCGGCAGCGATAGAGTGCTGTGCCGGGTGGACATGAACGATATTCCCTTTGCGGCGGGCCATTATGTGGTCACGATTTCCGTTCACGAAGGGAGCGGATATCTCTGGAGAGACGTGATCCTTGAGCTGAAAATACTCTCCAATCGATTCATGGTCTGGAACCAAATTAGTATGCAGTATCAGTACAAGGTCTTCAGAATCCGCTCCTGATTCTTCTGCGCCAGATACTCCGCAACCTGTTCGGCAAGTCGTTCCGAGACAACAAATAAAAAAGCACACGGCCCAAGACATGACGTCACTCGTTTCCAAATTCGGCAAATGGCTCCTCAGCAAGCCGGGTTACCGTCAGGAAATCCTCGCGGAACTGAAGAGCGCTGCGACATTCGAGGAAAAGAAGGGCCTGACGGATGCATTCATCGCGGACGATCCCGGCCTACAGTCCCATGTCGCGAGCTCCGCAGCTGTGCAGGGCGCATTGGCGGCGGACTCCGCCTTCCTGATAAGCAGCGCGCTTGATCCCGACATGCAAAATGCGTTCTTCAGGGATGAACGGGTACTGAAAGCCGCTTCGCAGGCCCCGGCCATCCATGAGCACTTCCGGAAAGACCTGAACTTCCTTCGCAAGGCCGCACTGGCGCCGGAGAACCGCAAGCAATTCTTCGACAATGGCGAAGTTCAGGATACGGTGCTCCAGATTTCATCGGTCAGTGACCGGTTCGGCAAGAACCTCCGCTTCCTCGTACGGTCGGCACTGTCACCCGACATCAGGAGGGCCTTCTTCGATAATGGGGAAATCAAGTCCGCAGTCGCGGAGCTGACCTATGTCCGCAAGAGCCTGGGAAAGGAAATGCGCTTCCTGGTCACATCGGCCCTCGATCCGGACAACAGGAAGGCTTTCTTCGGCAATGGCGAAGTCCAGGCCGCGATTGCCGAGACGGGCGCGATCCGCGACCTGTTCGGAAACGATGTCCGCTTCCTCGTTTCCTATGCCCTAAGGGAAGGACACCGGAAGGCCTTCTTCGGCAATGGCGAAGTCCAGGCCGCGATTGCCGAGACGGGCGCGATCCGCGACCTGTTCGGAAACGATGTCCGCTTCCTCGTTTCCTATGCCCTGAGGGAAGGAAACCGGAAGGCCTTCTTCGGCAATGGCGAAGTCCAAGCCGCGATTGCCGAGACGGGCGCGATCCGCGACCTGTTCGGAAACGATGCCCGCTTCCTCGTGAATTATTCGCTCAAGGACGAAAACAGGAAGGCGGTCTTCGGAAATTGCGATGTGCAGGCGGCGGTCACCCAGTTGTCGTCCACCCGCTATGCGATCCTAACATCGCAGCTGAACGAGGCCGAAGCCGTCGGCATACTGTCCGGCAAATGGTCACGCCGCGAACGCCAGCTCAGCGGTTTCTCCAGCTATTTCGATATCCTTTCACGCCTAAAGCCCTACTATGGTGACAGTCCGGTGCTGAAGGCGCTGGAAGAGGCCCCTCTCCCGCCCGAAGGCTTTCCGGGCGGTGCCGAACTCTCGGATTTCATCACCAGCCAATTGTGCAGGGACGGAAAGTTCCTGATGCGCGAGCATGAGGTGACATATGTCGACCGGCACGCCATCTGGACTCTCCTCCACGAAATCCTGATCGACCAGGAATACTATTTCGAGACCAGCAAGAAGGCGCCCTTCATCATCGATGGCGGTGCAAACTTCGGCATGTCGAGCATCTACTTCAAGGAGCTATACCCCGACGCCGAAGTGCTGTCCTTCGAGCCGGTCCCATTCCTGCATGAACTCGCGACCAGGAATGTCGCCGACAATGGCCTCGCCGGTGTGACAATTCTCCGGAAGGGCCTGTCCGCGGAGAAAGGCCAGGCGACCTTTTTCATGTCGCAGGACTACAGCATGGCCGGCTCGCTGACGGAACGCCGCAAGGCCTTCGGTGACGAGGTCAACGAGCTGACCATCGAAACCGTTCCCCTCGCGGATTATCTGGACCGCGAAGTCGATTTCCTCAAGCTGGATATCGAGGGCGCAGAGGGCGCCGTGCTCATGGCAGCCGGCGACAAGATAGCCAATGTCCGCCAGATGTGTGTCGAATGGCACCTTAACGCAAACCATTCCAGTATTGCGCTCGACGAAGTGCTGGCCCTGCTGACCCGCAATGGCTTCCGCTACCAGATCGGCAAATCCGCCAACTATGCGCGCCGCAGCCGTAGCCGGCCCATGACCCATCTCGGCGACATGGGCACGCTCAACTTCTGGGCGGCGCGGGAGACCTGACCCGCCTGCCTTGACGCGCAAGTAAATCCCCTACCCACTCGCCCCCAGACACGCCTGGCTGATAGAAGAATAACAGAAAGCAGACCTTTTGCGGCCACCAGCCGCGACGAATTTTCGGAAATTGCCCTTATGCCCGCTATGAAGACCCCCCCCCCCCACCTTGTGACAGGGAGCGCAGGCTTCATCGGTTTTCATGTGGCAGACCGGCTGCTCCGGCAGGGCGTTCCCGTTGTCGGCTATGACAATCTCAACGCCTATTACGATCCGGCTCTGAAAAAGGCCCGCCTGGCGGAACTCGAGAAGACATCGCGCGCGCACGGCACGCCATTCACCTTCATCAAGGCAGACCTGGAAGACAAAGCCGCCCTACAGGCTTGTTTTGCGGCACATGATTTCTCACGCGTCATCCACCTGGCCGCGCAGGCCGGCGTACGTCATTCCCTGACGCATCCGGAAGAATACATTTCATCGAACCTTGTCGGCTTCGCGAACATACTGGAAGCCTGCCGCGCGACCAAAACGCCGCATCTCGTCTACGCTTCGACATCGAGTGTCTACGGCGCCAATACCACGGTGCCCTTCAGCGAGGCGCACGGCGCAAACCATCCGCTCCAGCTCTACGCCGCCACCAAGAAGGCGAACGAGCTGATGGCGCACTCCTACAGCCACCTCTACCGCCTGCCGACGACGGGCCTGCGCTTTTTTACCGTGTACGGCCCATGGGGCCGCCCGGACATGGCGCTGTACCTTTTCACGGACGCCATTGTGTCCGGCAAGCCGATCCAAGTCTTCAATGAAGGCCGCATGTCGCGCGACTTCACCTATATCGACGACATCGTCGAAGGCATCCTGCGCGTAACCGAACAGGTTGCGACGCCAGATCCTTCATGGGACCCGTCCAACCCGGCGCCTTCCAGTTCCGATGCGCCTTACCGCATCTACAATATCGGCAACCGACAGCCAGTGAAGCTGCTTGACTATGTTGACGCCATCGAGGCGGCCCTTGGGCGCAAGGCGATCCGACACATGATGCCGATGCAGGCCGGCGACGTCAAAGACACCTTCGCAGACGTCAGCAAGCTGACGGAGGCTGTTGGTTACCGACCTGCGACCTCCGTGCAGGATGGCGTAGTGAAATTTATCGACTGGTACAAGTCATATCACAATATCTGTGACGCCCCGGCTTCCTAGGGCGTCGTCCCCCTCTCCCCAGACGAACCCGGTCGGCGTCTCGCTGAGGCGCTTCGCGGCAGCATCCTTGCCGGATAGCTGCGGCTGCGCCCCGTCAAGCGGCCACGCGATTCCGATGTCCGGGTCGTCGTAACGCACCGAACGGTCATTGTCCGGAGCATATGGTGCCGTCACCTTGTAGATTACGTGCACATCCGGTTTCAGCGTCAGGAAGCCATGGGCAAAGCCCTTAGGCACCAGGATCTGGTTGCCCTTCTCCGCCGTCAGCGTCACGCCGGTCCACTTTCCGAAAGTGGGAGAGCCTTCGCGGATATCCACGGCCACATCGAAAATGGCTCCCGTGATCACGCGCACCAGCTTGTCCTGCGCGAAGGGCGGTGTCTGGAAGTGAAGGCCGCGCAGCACGTATTGCTCGGCGGAATATGAATGATTGTCCTGCATCCAGTCGAGGTCGATCCCGGCCGCGGCAAAGCGGTCGCGACTGTACGACTCGGTGAAATAGCCGCGGTCATCGCCAAAGCGCGCCGGCGTGATTTCCAGCACGCCTTCCAGGCCCAATTCCCTGAATTCCATCCGCCTGCGTTCCTCTATTGCGCGGCCAGCATCCGCAGGTATGCGGCGTACTCGGTCTTGCCAAGTTCATCTGCCGCGCGCAGCAGCGCGTCGCGGTCGAGGTATCCCTTTTCGAAGGCGATTTCTTCCGGGCAGGCAATCTTCACGCCCTGCCGATGTTCGATCGTACGGACGAAGCTGGACGCCTCATGCAGGCTATCATGCGTGCCGGTATCCAACCAGGCATAGCCCCGGCCCAACTGCATCACCTTCAGCTTGCCCATCTCCAGATAGGCCCGGTTCACATCGGTGATTTCCAGCTCGCCGCGCTCGGACGGTTTGAGGTTTTTCGCGATGTCCACGACCTGCTCGTCATAGAAATAGAGGCCGGTGATCGCCCAGTTCGATTTCGGCGCCTTCGGCTTCTCTTCAAGCGTCAGGGCGTTGAACTCCTTATCGAAGGACACCACGCCATAGCGCCGCGGGTCGGCCACCTTGTAGGCAAAGATGGTGGCGCCGTCATTCTGGGTCGCGGCCTGCGCGCACATGCGCCCCAGATTGGCGCCGTAGAAGATGTTGTCGCCGAGGATCAGCGCCGACGGGCCGCCCTTGACGAAATCCGCCCCGATGATGAACGCCTCCGCCAGGCCATTTGGCTCAGCTTGCTCGGCAAATTCCAGATTGATCCCAAAATGCGATCCATCGCCCAGCAGGCGCTGGAACTGCGCCTTGTCTTCCGGCGTCGTGATGATGAGAATGTCGCGGATGCCCGCCAGCATCAGCACGCTGAGCGGGTAGTAGATCATCGGCTTGTCATAGATCGGCATCAGCTGTTTTGAGACAGCCTTGGTCAGCGGAAACAGACGGGACCCCGTCCCTCCTGCCAGAACGATGCCTTTCATGCGGGATACTCCACTTTCTCATCCCCAGTTCCCGCATGGGATGTGCACCACCAGCCTCAGGCGGGTCAACCGGCAATGGAGCTGCAGCTGCAATCCATGCGAGTTCTGCGGGAAATACTACACTTACAGATGGATTCGCTCCGGCGCCCGCGCCGTGCTGGCCGGTACCCGCCTGCCTGGATCCGAATTACTTTGTAATGCCACGTGACTTGCCCCGGATTCCGCTGGGTCGTATTCGCAGGCATCGTTTCTGGCTTAAAATTTGGAAAGCCCCATGTCCCTTCCCTTCATTGACCTTCAGGCCCAGCGCAAACGCATCGAAAAAGAGCTCAACGCCGCCATCCTCTCCGTCGTCGAGAGCGGACGGTACGTGCTCGGGCCCGAAGTGATGGAGCTTGAGAAGCAGCTTGCAGCCTGGTGCGGCGCGAAACACTCGGTCAGCTGCGCCAATGGCACGGACGCCATCGCCCTGCCTCTAATGGCCTGGGAAATCGGCCCCGGAGACGCGGTCTTCTGCCCTTCCTTCACCTTCGTGGCCACCGCGCAGGTCGTGCCGTGGACGGGCGCCACGCCGGTCTTCGTCGATATCCTGCCTGACACCTACAACATGGATCCGGCGAGCCTCGAGGCCGCCATCGCCCACGTGAAGGCCGAAGGCAAACTCACCCCGAAAGTCGTCATCGCGGTCGACCTGTTCGGCCAGCCTGCCGACTATCCGGCCATCAAGGCAATCTGCGATCGCGAAGGCCTTAAGCTGATCTCCGACAATGCACAGGGCTTCGGCTGCACACTCAATGGCAAGGCGACGACCGACTGGGCTGACATTGCCACAACCAGCTTCTTCCCCGCCAAGCCGCTCGGCTGTTATGGCGACGGCGGCGCAGTCGTGACCAATGACGGCCGCCTCTCAGAACTGGTCGAGTCGCTGCGCGTCTATGGCAAGGTTACCCCCACCGATGCGGCTGAGCGCAACTTTCACCATGACCCTAAATACCTTTCGCTGCGCCTCGGCATGAATTCGCGCCTCGACACGATCCAGGCAGCCGTCCTGCTGGAGAAGCTGAAAATCTTCGCGGACGAGATCCTGCTGCGCCAGAAAGTGGCGGACCGTTACTCGGCCGGCCTCAAAAACCATGTCCGCCGCGTGCCGAATATCATTGAAGGCGGCCAGAGCGTCTGGGCGCAATATGTGATCGAGCACGACAACCGTGACGGCCTGCAAGCGCACCTTTCCGCGCAGGGCATTCCGTCCATGGTCTACTATCCGGTGCCAATCCACATGCAGGACTTCGCCGTCCAATGGGCGCCGCCGGCCGGAAGCCTCCCGGTGACAGAGGATGCGAGCCGCTACGTCCTCGCCCTGCCCATGCACCCTTACCTCTCCGAGGCCGACCAGGACCGCGTGATTGACGCTGTCTGCGCGTTCAACGGCTGAGCCAGGCTCGGGATAGCGTATCCGGTGTCTACCGGAATACGCCCCGCCTTAAGGAACAGGGCGGTCGCTAAACTGGTCAGGAGCATCCCGGCCTGGACCGCGAAGCCGCTCGAAAATCTCAGACAATCCACCACGGGAAGCCTTTCGCGAAGGCGCGCCAGGCCCCTGCTTCATGCCTGACCAGAGGCGCCGGGTCGGAAGACGGCCGGATCACATTGCTTTTCAGGCTGGATATCCGCCCGAAACGCGGACCTACCGGTGCCGGAAGGCACCTCGCGCGTTGCCATTTGTCATGCACCATGCTACCGGCGCACAAACACATAAAGGAATGTTGATATGGCGAAGCATTACCACGTCAAGGACATCACGCTTGCTGACTTCGGGCGCAAGGAAATCGCGATTGCCGAGACGGAAATGCCAGGCCTCATGGCCGCCCGCGCAGAGTTCGGTCCGCACCAGCCCCTGAAGGGCGCCAAGATCGCCGGCTCGCTGCACATGACCATCCAGACGGCTGTCCTGATCCAGACGCTCGAAGCGCTTGGCGCCGACGTCCAGTGGGTGTCCTGCAACATCTACTCGACGCAGGATCATGCTGCTGCAGCCATTGCAGACAACGGCACGCCGGTCTGGGCCTACAAGGGCGAAACGCTGGAAGAGTATTGGGACTATACCGACCGCCTCTTCCACTGGCATGACGGCACCGCGCCCAACCTGATCCTCGACGATGGCGGCGACGC
>ERZ795053.1299-NODE-1299-length-31940-cov-5.607464_pt1 | contig 31940 bp, 26 predicted proteins | sample MGYA00375137_ERZ795053 | MGnify/ENA primary metagenome ERZ795053 (study PRJEB30182, sample SAMN05720284) | activated sludge metagenome | isolation source: Anaerobic digester | place: Hong Kong | collected 2014-12-17 ...
ATTTTTATCAAAACAAAACATTTTCCCATTAATTCAAAAAATGTATGTAGTTTTGACACATCTAACCATAAACTTAATTTACGATGTCAAAAGAAATCTTTTCAAGAGCATTATCAAATCCCAGGAGCAAAAAAAGCTTTGCAGTAATCTCATTATTAGCCACAATGATGCTACTCCCCCTGCTGACTTTTGCTCAGGGCGACCTGCTGATTACCCCACGAAGAATCGTATTTGAAGGAAACAAACAAAGCCAGGAAATCAATCTGGCCAATACAGGTCAGGATACGGCGGTTTATGCCATAACGTTTGTCCAGTACAGGATGAAGGAGGACGGAACGTTTGAACAGATTGAAGAACCTGACCCGGGACAAAAGTTTGCTGACAGTTATCTGCGTTATTTTCCGCGTACGGTAACCCTGCCACCAAACGAATCGCAGGTAGTAAGAATGCAAATGCGACGTTTGCCCGACATGCAACCCGGCGAATACCGCTCGCATCTCTACTTCAGGGCTGTACCGGTTGAACGCCCGCTCGGAGAAGAAGATATTCTGGAAGACACCACAGCCATTGGCATCCGGCTGACCCCGATTTTTGGGATTACCATTCCGGTAATTATCCGTATTGGTGATGTAAAAGGAAACGTCACCTTATCGGATATGACACTTGAAATGCAAAACGATACCATCCCTGTTTTCAATGTGAAATTCAACCGCACCGGAGAAGCTTCGGTGTATGGTGACCTGATTGTGGAATATGAGCCGGAAAAAGGCGGCAGCATTGAAGTTGGCATTGTGCGTGGAATTGCTGTTTATACACCCAACTCCGCAAGAACTTTCAAAATGCAACTCCAAAAACCCGAAGGCGTTGATTACTCCTCAGGAAAGCTTACTGTCAGATATGTTGATGGAAGCGATACAAGCTCGGAGGTCTTCGCCACCGGGGAATTAATATTAAACTAAATGAACCTGTTAAAAAACAACCATGAACGATCAGCCCAAAAGCCGGTAAAGTATGTCAGCATTGTCCTCCCCCTTCTTTTTACCATCTGGCTTTTGGCTTTTTTTAGTCCGTCGCAGATATTCAGGCAACAAATGCCTTTCCCCCCACCCAACCAATTGCAGGTATTCAGTGTTCAGCAACTTAGTTTTGGCAGTTTTTATACTGGCAGCAGCGGTGGAACAGTCGTAGTTAGTCCTGAAGGAAGCCGGACATCAACAGGAACCGTGGTTCTTGCCGGTGGCCTTGCCTATCAGGCGATTTTTGAGGTGCGTCTTATTCCGGGCAGGCTTGTTCACATTCAATATGGTCCCAATGCACAACTCCTGCGAATCGGGGGTTCAGGAATGATGACCATGGAGGTGGGACCTTCCGACAAAGGGAGCAGTTTTGTAACAACCGGAGGCCATCCGTTCCGGAATCCGGTAGGTGTGGGCGGAACATTGTACGTTGGAGATATCAACGCAAATCCGGCTGGTAACTACGAGGGAAGTTTCAGTGTTACTTTCATTCAGGAATAAATGAAGGAGATTTTACTGATCTGAATTGTATTTTTCCCTTGATTTATGCAAATATACAGTGTGACCGCTTTTGCAAGCCAAAACGGATGAATGACAAATAAAGTAAAGTTCAAAACCTAAAATAAATGATTGACAACAACCGGAATTAAAGTGTTTTCATGATTGAATGAAGAATTCCGGCTTTTTTACCCTTACATTATTGATTATTAATTAAAAAGCATCCACAGAAAAACATGGTTCGAGCTGCATTGATTGGGATGATAATGATCTTGTTGCTGCCATTGTCGTCGGTTAAGGCACAGGCTTCTGATCCTGATTATGAAGAAATCATGGTTTTTCTGCGTGTCGAAAAAATCGGGGGTTTCGACATCACGGGAATTTTTTCCTATACCACCAATCAATTTTATCTTCCTGCCACAGAATTATTTACTTTACTTCATATCAACCAGGAAACCCATCCGGGTTATGATTCCATCACCGGTTTTTTTATTGACGAAGCCAAACATTATACCATCGACTATCCCAACCGCAGAATAAAAATCGGAAACTCGGTTTACAATTTCCAGCCGGAAGATATGCTTAAAACCGAAACCGGTCTTTACCTTCAAACTGCGCTTTACGGACGGGCATTCGGGTTATACTGCACGTTCAGTTTCAGGTCGCTGTCGGTGGAATTGAAAACAGATATTGAATTACCGGCCATCAGGGAACTGCGATTGCAACAGATGAGGCAAAATGTTGAAAGACTCAGAGGAGAAATAAAAGTAGATACAACGATTGATCGTCAGTATCACTTTTTCAGATTCGGTATGCTTGACTGGTCAGTCAATTCAACCCAGAGCACCGGAGAAACCACCGACACGAGAATTCTTGCAGGAATCGGAAGTGAATTCCTGTGGGGCGAAACTAACCTGACCCTGAACTACTCTACGCGTGACGGATTCAGCGAGCGCAATCAGCAATATTACTGGCGCTGGGCCGATAATTACAAAAAACTTTTTAAACAGATAAGGGTTGGCAAGATCAGTCCCGGCACCGTTGCTTCGGTCTATAATCCAGTCCTTGGCGCTGTTGCCACAAATGCACCCACAACCTACCGCCGCTCGTTTGGAGCTTACACCCTCACTGACATCACCGAACCGGGCTGGAGCGTCGAGCTCTATATCAACAATGTGATCGTTGATTACACCGTTGCCGACGCCTCCGGTTTTTACAGTTTTGATATTCCGCTCGTTTATGGCAACTCTGAAGTAACCTTAAAATTTTATGGCCCTTACGGCGAAGAACGTACTAAAGAACAACTCATCAATATCCCGTTTAATTTTCTTCCGAAAGGCGAAACAGAATATTCAGTCAGTGCTGGGGTGGTGCAGGACTCAAGTCATTCCATTGTATCCCGCGGGGAAATGGGCTATGGAATAAACCGCTTTGTGACTGTCGGCGGCGGAGTGGAATATCTCTCCTCCATTCCCGATAAAAGTGAAATCCCATTTTTAAAAGCTTCGTTCACCCCTCATCCAATGTTGCTGATATCAGGGGAATACAATCATGGCGTGGTTACAAAAGGGAAATTCAGCTTCCGGAATAAAGCAAATGTATTGGTGGAGATGGATTATGCCAACTACGTGAAAGACCAGAAAGCTATCAGGTTCAATTACCGTGAAGAACGAAAACTGACGATTGCGGCACCTTTCAACTATCCTCTTTTTAAAGGTTTTACCCGGATAGCACTGAAGCAAAACGTGTATGAGGCACTGACCTACAACACTGCCGAGCTTACTCTTTCCAGTTTTTGGGGACCTCTCAATGCCAACATCACCGGATTTGCCAACTGGATTGACGGTACTACGCCTTACATCAGTGCAAATTTAGCTGCAGGCCTCCGGCTCGGAAGAGGTTTCAACATCCGTTCACAGGCTCAGTTTGATGTAAACAATTCAGACTTTATTTCTTACCGGATCGAGGGTGAAAAAAGAATTTCGAGAAATGGATACCTTTCTCTCAATTTTGAAGAAAACCTGAGAACCTCAACAAGCAGCGTGGATGTCTCCTTCCGGTATGATCTTCCCTTTGCACAAACCAATGTTTCCAATCGTTATGGCAATAAAATACTCACTACCAGCCAGGGTGCCCGCGGAAGCCTTGCTTTCGGTGGCGGAAACGGTTACATTCATGCCGAAAACCGCTCGGCGGTGGGCAGAGGAGGCATAATATTCATTCCTTTCCTCGACATTAATCACAACGGATTAAAAGACAATGGAGAGCAACTGGTCGACGGTCTGAACGCAAGAGTTAACGGCGGTCGTACACTCACAAAAACCAGCGATACCCTGATCCGTGTAATCGAACTTGAACCTTATACCAGCTACCTCGTGGAATTAGATAATACAGGATTTGAAAATATAGCCTGGCAGGTAAGGCACAAAGCTATGAGTGTTTACATCGACCCCAATCAGTTCAAATCGGTTACCATTCCGGTTTTGCCTATGGGTGAAGTAAACGGAATGGTGTATGTCACAAAAAACAAAACTACCCGGGGAATCGGAAGAATCCTTATTAATATTTACAGGGAAGACAGCACTTTGGTAAAAAAACTCATGAGCGAAACCGATGGTTATTTCACCTTCCTGGGACTTGCTCCGGGTAAATATTTTGCCAAACCAGACCCCGGCCAGATGATAAAAATAAATTACCTGCCCTCACCGGAACACATTTGGTTCGATGTTGAAACCTCATCCTGGGGCGACATCATTGAAGGAATTGACTTTGTTCTGACTCCTCTGACTACCGGAATGTTCGAACCCGATCTTCAACCCACCGATAATTCGTCGGAGGAAACAACTGAAAACACAGCCCCCTCAGAACCTGACAAAGGTGAGATCGTGGAGGAACCCTCTGCTGAAAAAACTGAAACACCCGAAGAAAAAAAATTAATCAATATTCCGGAACAACCGGTCGTGAGTGAACCCTCAAAGCCTGCTCTTGACATAAATGCCGGAAGGTATTTTGTGCAGGCGGGAGCTTTTCCAAACGAAAAAATGGCATTGGAACGCAAAGAAAAAATTGATTCTGCATTTAATTATCCTACAGGAATAATCATTGAAGACGGATATTACAAACTGAGACTTGGATATTTTGCCATTAAAGCTGATGCACAATCCTGCTATAATAAACTGATTGAAAATAATTTTGAAGCGTTTATCGGGATAAAGAAAAATTATCGATAATCCCGATCCTGTCAAAAGTTGAATAGAGAAAAATTTGGATCAGATTAACTCATCTTCTGTTCTGAAACAATAAATATCAGATTTTTCAAGACGAACAGAATATCCTTTGCCGACCAGCTTATTCCACCAAAACACCTGAGATAATTAACCCTTATTAATCAGATCTTTCAGGATTAATCAGTTACCAATGATTCTTGCAGGTTCAAAATGTTTCCCTATTTTTGCAAAATCACAATTAGAACATCCCGTAAATTATTAATCAAACGAGTATGTTTACAAATTTCGATAAATGGTTAAATCAGTTACTGCATGAAGCAGGCATTACCAATCTCTGGATTGACCCGTTGGCATCTTTGATCAAAATCATTGCTGCTTTTATTATCAGCTACCTGCTGTTCAAGATTGCTTACAATGTCATCGTAAACCTGATTAAAAAATTCACCAAAAAAACTGCAAGCAACTGGGACGACATCATGGTTGAACAAAAGGTAATCAGCCGAATCACGTACCTCATCCCTGCTTACATACTCTTCATATTGGTGCCGATTGCCTTAACGCCCTATCCAAAATTAGTGGTATTATTTCAAACAGGGCTTAAGATTTACAGCGCGATTATCATTCTAATCACTTTTACGGCACTTTTCAATGCCATTCTTGTTATTTATCAGCAATACCCCATCTCCAACACCCGTCCGATAAAGGGTTACATCCAGGTAGCCAAAATCATTCTCTATATGCTGGTTGGCATTACCATCATTTCGTACCTTATTGGTCAAAATCCATTGATACTGCTTGGTGGTCTGGGCGCATTTTCGGCTGTTCTATTACTTGTTTTCAAGGATTCTATCCTTGGGCTTGTCGCCGGTATTCAGCTTACTGCCAATGATATGCTTCGCAACGGAGACTGGATTTCACTTCCCAAATACGATGCCGATGGTACTGTGGTGGACATTACGCTGACTACCGTTAAGATTCAAAACTGGGATAAAACCTTTTCCACCATTCCGGCTTATTCCTTATTCTCCGAATCATTCAAAAACTGGCGCGGAATGGAAGAATCCGGTGGACGACGCATCAAACGTTCCATAAACATTGACATGAACAGCGTACGATTTTGCACCCCGGAAATGCTGGAAAAATTTAAACGAATCCATTACGTGCAGAAATATATCAGCGACAAAGAGGAAGAAATCAAAAAATATAATGAAGAGTTGCAGATTGATAATGAAATATTGGTTAACGGACGGCGACAGACCAATATCGGAGTTTTCAGAAATTATCTTTACAATTACCTCATTAATCATCCAAAGATAAATCCTGAAATGACTTTTCTGGTAAGACATCTGCAACCAACCGAAAAAGGAATTCCAATCGAAGTTTATGTTTTTTCAAGAGACCAGGAATGGGCAAACTATGAAAATCTTCAGGCGGATATATTCGACCATATTATGGCTGCGATTCCTGAATTTGAACTGCGGGTATTTCAAAATCCATCAGGAGTGGACGTCAGAGAAGCACTGAAATCAGGAAAGTAAAACAAAAACAATCATGTTGATTGCACCAAACTACAGAGAAGACTGATTTCATCTGCCCATATCGTTTCATCAGGAGTTTCAAGAATAAGGGGGATTTCATCAAAACGGGGGTCATTCATTATCCATCGAAAAGCATCAAGCCCGATCATCCCCTTTCCTATACACTCGTGCCGGTCAACATGAGCGCCAAGATCTTTTCGTGAATCGTTCAGGTGCAATCCCTTCAGATATTTTACTCCCAGCACTTTATCAAAATGTTCAAAGGTACGATTATAGTCATCCCATGTCCTGATGTCGTAACCGGCAGCAAAGAGATGACAGGTATCCAGACAAACCCCAACCCTGCTTTTATCCTCAACATGTTCGATGATGAATGCAAGCTGTTCGAAAGTATATCCGAGGTTTGTTCCCTGTCCGGCAGTATTTTCCAAAACCGCTGTAACTCCATAGGTTTTTGCAAGGGCAAAATTTATAGACTCTGCAATACGAAGTAAACATTTTTCGGGATCAATTTTCCCTAAATGACTGCCGGGATGAAAATTGAGCAAATGCAGACCAAGTTGTTCACATCGCTGCATTTCATCTTCAAAAGCCTTTCTTGATTTTGCCAGTCCTTCATCATCAGGATGTCCCAGGTTAATCAGATAACTGTCATGCGGGAGGACATGATCCGGGGAATATCCATACTTTTCCAGATTGATCTTAAATTCCCTGATGCTATTTTTTGTCAAGGCGGCTGAAAACCACTGGCGTTGGTTTTTTGTAAACAAAGCAAATGATTTTGCTCCGATTTTGTGTGCATTTATGGGTGCATTTTCAACACCGCCTGACGCACTTACATGGGCTCCCGGTCTTTTCATTAAAGGATAAATAGCTGGTTGTTCATACAAAAATGTAAATTTTGAACATTCAGAAACGACGGATTATTTTCCTTCTATCCAGGAGCTAATCCGTGGATCATCGGGTTTTACTCCTGGCGAAAACATCTCCGCCAGGCGACCATTTTCATCAATCAGATATTTCTGAAAATTCCATGTCACTTCTGAATCCATGACACCATTCTCAGCTTTTCGGCTCAGCCATTGATAAAGTATGTGCATATTATCACCTTTAACTGAAATCTTTGACATCATAGGAAATTCAACGCCATAATTTTCTGTACAAAATTCGATGATTTCCTCATTTGTACCGGGCTCCTGATTCATAAAATTATTTGCAGAAAAACCAGGAATAGTAAAATTTTTGCCGCCATATTTCCTGTAAAGCGCCTGCAACTGCTCAAACTGGGGTGTTAGCCCGCATTTCGACGCAGTGTTGACAACCAGCACTTTTTTCCCTTTTAATAAGGATAAATCAAATTTTTCACCGGATATTGTTTCCACGGTAAAATCATGAAAGGTCTTTTGAGACTGTCCGGACAAAAGTATTGAACTGAGGATAAAAACAAGCATGAGTGTTATTTTCATGATTGTCAGGTTTTAAATGTTATTTTAACGTCGTTTGACCTGATTTGTTCAATGCATGAAAGCATGTTCCCAAGTGACTATCATTTCATGGAAACAATGGTAACTAATTAACCAAGAAGTGATTGTTTGCTGAATTAAGGAAGAAGAAGCGTGTACGTTACTCATTTCCATATAGCTATCTTTGCGGCAGTCCGATAATTTGAACAACAGTACATGAAATTTCTATACGCTGGTTTATGTTGTGAAGAGCGCAGGACTTTCCGGATTCATTTGTCCTATTCCATTATTGAGGGATTCATTCTCGGAGTGCTGGCACTAAACGAGTTTGTTTTTATTAAAAGTCTTCACGGGTCTAATTATCAGTTAGGTGTGCTGTTTCAGTTCAGCATGCTGGTTTTTTTGCTGCTGCTCTTTGTCAACGAATTTCTCAAACGAATTCGCAAAAGACGGGTTTTTCTCCGCTGGGTTGGAATATTGACGAGACTGCCGCTTATGTTACTCTTTTTTTTCCCACGGTCTTCTGAAGCCCTGACCGAAAATAATTTTTACCATTTGATCTTTCTGACAGTATTTCTTGTTTATTATCTTGCAGCACCGGTGGTAAATCCAACCATTAATCTTCTGCTCAGGGCAAACTACCAGCCTCAAAATTTTGGAAAACTTTACAGCATAGCCACATCAGTAAATAAGATCGTACTGATGGTGGTTACTTTTCTCTATGGGCTACTGCTCGATTTCAACAATTATATTTTTGTGTACATTTTCCCGATAGTTTCAGTCATGGGTATGGCTTCCATTTTTCTGCTGTCAAAAATCAATTACACTCCTCCGGGTTCAGTTTTGATAAAAGAAACCGTGAAAAAATCAATCCTGCGCTCTGTTTCAAACATGATTGAATTGCTGCGAAACAACCGGCCATACCTGCACTTTGAAATCAGTTTTATGCTTTACGGAATGGCCTTTATGCTTTCCACTCCGGTAATTACCATTTTTTTTTACAATGCGCTTGATTTGAATTATTCCAGCGTGGCATTCTATCGAAATGCCTATAACATTCTCGCAATTTTTATTCTTCCTTTTTTTGGCAAGATGATCGGAAAAACAGATCCACGAAAATTCGGCGTTATCACGTTTTCGTCGCTTGTGCTGTTCTTGTTCTTTTTGATGATTACACAATATTTTCCTTATCATTTCGAATTTTACGGAATCAAACTGTATATCACCCTCATTCCCTATGTTGTTTTTCACGGAGTATTTGCCGGCACGATGGTTTTGCTGTGGAACATCGGTTCAGCCTACTTTGGAAAAGTAGATGAAGCCGACATCTATCAGTCAACACATCTTTTTCTGACCGGTGTAAGAGCCCTTTTTGCACCTCTTTTTGGCATTTATCTTTATGAATTGCTCGGATTCAGCATTACTTTCCTGCTTGCCATATTGCTTACGCTCAGCGGCATATCGTTGCTTATCTGGTCTTACAAAATCAAGAAACGGCGTTAAAAATTTTTTCTATTTTTACATTTTAAATCTCAGACCTCATCAAAATGATCAGCGCTATAAAAAAAGTACTTTCACTGACTAACTTCTTGCTGGCTTTACTGCTTTGCTTGTTTTTCATTACAAATGTAATTGCTCAGCCTGCTACTACTTTCGTCGATATTGAGGTGATGAATCCTGGAATGGTAAAAACAGGAGAGCGGTTCACACTGGTTACCAACATCGTTAAACTGCCGGGATACAATCCTGCAGGCACCTTGCTGTTCAAATGGAATAAAGGATTTAACCCCGTTGTTTCCGATCCTGGATTAGGAACAATGGAAATTAATGGTCAAACGGTAAAAATTGCCTGGGAGAAAATGGGAGAATCCGGAAAAATTCCCATTGTTTATCAGGTCGAAACCGTAACCTTTCAGGGAGGAGCATATCCACTTCTAATTGAGTATTACGACAACATGGGAATTTTTATCCAAAAGACAAAAGTGATTAATGTGTTGGCGGGAGAAGTGGTTCATACACCCGACTTAATTCCTGCCCAAGCTGAGGCACCTTTTTCGTTAAATGTCGGATACCCGCTGGAAACAGCTCCAAACAGCACTATTACTTTGAAATTTATCATTGAAAAAGGGAAAACCGTTTCACCGGCTGCTTTGCAGATCAAACTGCCCGACGGTTTCACACCACATACTAACTTTAAACTGCCTCACAAATTCAATGATTCAACTTCAATTCTCACGATTTATTGGGATTATATGCCTCCGCATCCTTCCTTTGACGTCAGCCTTGATTTAGAAATAACAAATTTGCCTGAGGCAGTCTATCCCTTCTCGGCAACGTTTCTTATCGGAGAAAAAACAGCAGCAACTTTCAGCAATTATATCATGGTCACCAGCCAGCCCGGAAAACTTAAAAACGAAGCTGCACTGATTGAAGAAGAGAACCATTCAAAACCTGATAAGGATTCAGCCAATATGCTCCCGGAACTCGATAAATTACTGGATCAATGGGTTAAATCAACAAGCGGAAACATCAAAAATAAGGACAAGAGTCCGCAAATAAAACCTGAGAGTAATTTGTCAGGTCATTCATTGTCTAAATCTACATCTGAAGATATCGGCCAAAAAGAGGAAATCCGCATTCAGATCTTTGCTTCAACAGTCCCTCATCCAAAATTGGCTGAGTCGCTGAACGAACTTGGCATTACTGAGCCAATCACCGAAGATTTCGACGGAAGCATTTATCGTTACACAATCGGTAGTTTTAATGATCCTGACAGCGCATTGGATTTTCTTAAATATATAAGAATCAAAGGATTGACAGATGCTTTTCCGGTGAAATACGTAAATGGTAAAAAAATAGATTAACCTCAAGTAATTTCAAAGTTTCCACACAGCCGATGCTGTTGGTTTTGACATCCAAAAACTAACTTACACATTTTTTACACTGAGACTACATTCTCTTCTAAAGTAATGGGAGTAAACTTTTAATCTGCTTTATCCAATGGCTCCCCGCAATATTTACAATACTTTGCATCGGCATCATGATTTTTTGTTTTACATACGCTGCAAACTTTAGATTTATCTCGTTTTCTTCCTGCTTTGGTAATTTCTGCTGTGATAATTCCTGTGGGAACAGCTATGATAGAATAGCCAAGAATCATTATGAATGCAGCCACAAACTGACCTAGTGCCGTAACAGGCGTGATATCACCAAACCCAACGGTGGTCAATGTAATTACTGCCCAGTAAATGCTGGTGGGTATGCTTGTGAAACCATTCTCAGGGCCCTCAATAATATACATTACCGATCCCATAATAATCACGGTGGTAATTAGCACCTCAAAGAAAACTATAATTTTGTAACTGCTGTGCCTGATCGAAGTAACCAGTATTTCAGAAGCACTCATAAAACGGGTTAGTTTGAGTATCCTGAATATCCTGAGCATTCGTAAAATACGAATTGTCAGAAGATATTGACCTCCGGTCAAAACAAGGCTGAAATAGGTGGGCACGATTGAAATCAGGTCGATAATGCCATAAAAGCTGAAAATATATTTTGCGGGTTTTCTGCTGATGATAATCCGAAAAATGTATTCGAATGTAAAAACCACTGTGAAAAGCCACTCAAGAAACAAAAAAATCTCTTTGTAATTATCATGAAGAGACTTGACACTGTCAAGCATTACAACGAATACACTCACAGTTATCAGCACAAGTAAAACAAGATCGAACAGCCGTCCTTGCCGGGAATCAGCATAAAAAACAATGTGATACCAACGATCGCGCCAATTAGGTTTATTTCTGTCTTTTAGCATATTACAAATTTAGAATTTTTCGAATATTCCAAGCCCGAACAATGCGAAATCATATTTTACGGGATCACCGGCATCAAAACTGGCAAGCGATGAAGTCAGCATTTCCGCAGCTTTCCAATCGTTTACAGAACGGTTTAGCAACCCAAGCCTGCGTGCAACCCTGCCTGAATGAACATCGAGCGGACAAATCAACTGACTTGGTTTAATGTTGTTCCAGATTCCAAAATCAACACCCCTGTCATCTTTTCTGACCATCCATCGCAGGAACATGTTCAACCGTTTTGCCGGCGAGTTTTTACCGGCATCAGATACATGTTTTCCGGATCGTGTTTCCGGCTGAAGGGCAAAAAACCGCTGCCGAAATTGAATCAACGCCTGACGGACATTTTTTTCATCAGACGAAAATCCCTCAGTAAAAGCCATTTCCAATGACGGAAACTCCTGATATATATTTTTCAGTGCCCACAAAAAGTATTCACAGTCCTGACCATTAAAAGTACGATGCACAAAGCGACGAAATGGGATTAAATCTTTTTCCGAAAAATTGAGCACAAAATCATGCGGCTGATTGTCCATCCAACTGATCAACTGTAAGGCGTTCTTTACTGTTGTAACACGTTGTCCCCAGGCAAGTGTAGCTGCAAAAAAACCGGAGATTTCGATGTCTTCTTTTTTGAAAAACAAATGTGGCACCTGAACAGGATCTGTGTCAATAAATTCGGCTGAATTGTAACGTATCACCCTTTCCTCCAGAAAATCCTTTAACTCGCGCTGTTCCATAATTGCGTATTTAGTAACCGTAAAAAAACCTCAAAGCCGGTTGAAACTTTGAGGTTTTTAAGTTATATCAATTTAAAAAACCTGAGAGCGAAAGTACATCAGGCTGCTCTGTAAATCTGAGGACTTTCCATTCCTTTTTTCAGGGCTGCTTCATTCATCGGAATGAGTTTATGATAGCGCTCCGGAATTGATTTTTGTAAGCCTTTAATTACATTCTCGAATTTAACGATGGGTTTCAGCTTCAGGAAAGCACCCAGCACGATCATATTAAAAATTTTGGTATTTCCCATTTCAGCAGCCAGACGGGCACCCTCAATCTGATAAATCGTGATATCCTTTCGTTCGGGATGGCGCACAATCCCATTTGGGTCATAAAGAAGCAACCCTCCGGGTTTAACTGTTTTTTCAAATTTATCCATTGACTGCTGGTTAAGAATGATGGCAGTATCATAGAAATTCAGAATGGGTGAGCTGATTCGCTCATCGCTGACAATTACAGTCACATTGGCTGTACCACCACGCATTTCAGGGCCATAGGATGGCATCCAGGACACTTCCTGATTTTGCATGATTCCGGAATAGGCAAGGATTTTCCCCATAGAGAGCACCCCCTGTCCGCCAAATCCTGCGATGATAATTTCTTCTGTCATAGTTATATAATTTTGATTGAATGTTTCTTTTTTGCAACGCCGGGTTGTTTCACGATTAATTCCCTTTTACCAGTACTCCGTCCACTTTAATATCTCCTAATGGATAAAACGGGAACATATTTTCAACCATCCATTGATTTGCTTTTACGGGTGAAAGTTTCCAGCCTGAATTACAATTGGAAACGATTTCCACAAAGGCGAGTCCTTTCTTTTCTTTTTGAACTTCAAAAGCTTTTTTAATGGCTTTTTTGGCTTTTCTGACGGCTGCCGGAGTATGCACTGCCTGACGGGAAACAAAATAGGTTCCCGGAAGCTGGGCAATCAGTTCTGTGATTTTTAAGGGATTACCCATCCTGACAAGGTCACGTCCATAGGGTGATGTTGACGTTTTCATACCATCAATGGTGGTAGGTGCCATTTGACCTCCGGTCATGCCATAAATTCCGTTATTTATAAAAATAATAGTAATAAATTCTCCGCGATTGCAGGCATGAATGGTTTCGCCGGTTCCGATGGCTGCCAGGTCACCGTCACCCTGATAGGTGAAAACGATCTTATCCGGCCATGTACGTTTAATGCCGGTAGCAACTGCAGGAGCACGACCGTGAGCAGCCTGTACCATATCCACATTCATAAATTCATAGGCCAGCACTGAGCATCCTACAGGAGCAATACCAATGGTTTCGGCCTGTGCATTCATCTCTTCTACAACTTCCATAATGATCCTGTGTGCAGTACCATGTCCGCAGCCCGGACAATAGGACAACACTTTGTCGGTCATTAACGGGGTTTTTTTGTAAACCAGATTTTCTTCTTTGATAATATCTTTAATATCCATGATTAACCTCCGATTATTTTTTGTTCAAAAGCTGAGAGCACTTCTTCGGGCGAGTGGATCATACCACCGTAGCGTCCAAAATGTTCAACTCTAACTTTACATTCAACAGCCAGTTTGATATCTTCAATCATCTGACCTGCACTCATTTCAACAGATAAAATAGCTTTTAGCTGCGGAGCGAGCCGGGCAAGCGGTTTTACCGGGAACGGGAAAAGTGTAATCGGTCGGAGAAGACCAACTTTAAAGCCTTTTTTCCGTGCCAGAGAGATTGTTTTTTGTGCGATACGTGCACTGGAACCATAAGCTACGATAAGATATTCGGCATCCTCAGCTTCAAAAAGCTCATATCTTACATCCTCAGCCTGCATCCGACGATATTTTTCCTGCAGGTGATGGTTGTGTTGTTCCTGAACTGCTGAATCGAGGTTGAGGGAAGTAATAATATTTCTCTCCCGATCCGGGGTTTTCCCGGTTGTCGCCCAATCTTTGCTTATGGCGATAATCTCTTCATTGGTCCAGCGTGGTTTTTGATCCTTCAGCTCCACTTTTTCCATCATTTGACCGATCATTCCATCAGAGAGAATCATAACCGGATTCCGGTATTTAAAAGCGATCTCAAAACCAAGTTCAATAAAATCCGCCATTTCCTGAACCGAAGCAGGTGCCAGCACAAAAAGTCTGTAATCGCCATGACCACCACCTTTCACAGCCTGAAAGTAATCAGCCTGTGAAGGTTGAATGGTTCCCAAACCAGGGCCACCTCTGACCACATTGGCAATTACACAGGGCAATTCAGCTCCGGCTATGTAACTAATCCCTTCCTGATAGAGACTGATACCGGGACTTGATGAAGTGGTTAACACTTTTTTACCGGTGGAAGCAGTGCCGTAAACCATATTGATGGCGGCAAGTTCACTTTCTGCCTGAAGCACTACCATTCCTGTGCGTTCATGTGGTTTTTCTGACATCAGGTATTCGAGTACTTCCGACTGTGGTGTGATAGGATAGCCAAAGTAAGCGTCAACGCCAGCGCGTATGGCAGCTTCGGCAATCGCTTCATTTCCTTTCATTAACTTTAATTCACCCATTTCTTATATTGATTTTAACTGTAAACTATTCCGTTGTTTTTGCTCGGTAAACCGTAATTACACCGTCGGGACAAACTATAGCACAGTTGATACACCCTGTGCATGCCTCCGGATGCGCCATATAGGCATAATGATATCCTTTTGCATTTACCTCTTTCGCCAGTTCGATGACCTGAGTAGGACAAGCCGAAATACAAACTTCACATCCTTTGCAACGCTCAATGTCAACGACAATAGCTCCTTGAACTTTAGCCATGATCAGATATTTTTTTAGTTGAAAAAATGAATTTATTATGATTCCACGAAATTACAGTTTTTAAGCCAAATGAAATCTTATCTGTTAGTAATTACTGCTAATTTGTATTGATTTTAATTTATCTTATGATTTTCATTAAATTTTCGTAAACGCTGCTCCAATTCAGGAAACTGCGACCGCTGAACAAGTGAAACACAGGCACGTATTCCTTCATGGCGATCACTGCCGGTTATATCCAGGGTGATTGCCGAAATTCCGTAATAAATCAATTCTTCAAGTAATTCGGCACCCGTAAAACCGGGGTAAGAAAATGTAAAATAGAATCCATCGGCAATGGGTTGGTCAATGTCGGTGTCATAAACTATTTTAAAGCCATTGTCAGTGAACATTTTCTTCATGATTTTTGCTTTTTCACCGTACTCTTTAACAACCTCAAGAAAATTAAATTCACCGTCATTTACAGCTTTTAAAATTGCTGCCAGTGCATATTGCGACGAATGATTGGTACCTGAGCTAAGCGTATACATAGTACCAAAGATCATAGCCACACCAACAATATCCGAACGGTAAAACCTTAAAAGATCGGGAGCTTTGGTCTTAAAAAGCTTGTCTGATAAGATCATCATCCCGATCCGTTCTCCGGCGTAGCTGAATGCTTTTGAACTGGAGATCAATAACACAAAATTGTCGGTATAATTGGCTACCGATGGCTGATATGGCGGCTCTCCCGGCTTTGAATAATCTTTTCGAAAATCCATTCCGAAATAAGCCAGATCCTCTATCACAATTACGTTGTATTTGTTGGCAAGGTCACCGATAATCTGAAGCTCTTCGTCGGTAAAACAAATCCATGAAGGATTATTTGGATTGGAATACAGAATACTGCAAAAACGGCCTGTTTTTAAATAGGATTCCAGCTTTTCACGGAGTTTTTGCCCGCGATAACCATAAACATCAAACGAATCCCACCCTTGTCCTAAAACACGAAGTTGCTGCCGGTGAACCGGAAAACCCGGGTCAATAAAAAGGGTTCCTTCGCGCTCCTTATACATCCGGTTGAGGGTCATAAATGCAGCAAAACTTCCCTGCATTGAGCCTACTGTGGGGATGCACCCTTCTTCACTAACATTAATATTCATGAAGTTTTTTACAAATCTTGCCATTTCCTTTTTTAGCGGAGCAATCCCGAAAATATCCGGATAAATGGCTGCTACTCCTTTATCAAGAGCATTTTTTTGTGCATCAACACCAATTTTGATTGGGGGAAGGCCGGGAATACCCATTTCCATTCTGACAAACTTCTCGTTTGTAGCACTTTCAATCTGGTCAATCAACTTTTTAATTTCGCGTATGGAGGCTTGTCCGATACCGGGGAGTCCGCTTTCAGCAATTTTCTGCTTTACAATATCGTAATCAAGAGGCGTATCTTTCTTCATATCAACACATTAATTAATTAAACAATGAGCTTGAATTGAGAACAACAAAAATATAAAAAAAAGATACGCAACTAAGCTAAAAATCAGGAATTTTCCAATTTGTGCTAATTTGTAAAGATTTTAAAAAAGACAAACAAAAAACAACTAAAAACCCACGATCGGTGAGAAGCATAAAGCAGAAAAAAAATACAATGCTATGCAGTTCCTGTTTGACTATTTTCCCTTAACGAGTTACATACAAATCCATGAAGGTGTGGGAGAACTTACATCAGGGATTTTCTGATCCTCACCAATTTGGCCAGCATTGGTTCCATCAGCGAGAGGTTGAGCATATTTGCGCCGTCCGACAAAGCTTTTTGAGGTTCGGGATGTGTTTCAATAAATAAACCGTCAGCTCCGACAGCGATAGCAGCTTTGGCCACTGTCTCGATCATTTCAGGACGGCCACCTGTAACACCGGCTATCTGATTGGGCTGCTGCAATGAATGGGTACAATCGACCATTACAGGAACATTGTTGGTCTTCATGGTTGGGATTCCTCTGAAATCAATCACCAGGTCCTGGTAACCGAAAGTTGTACCACGTTCTGTCAGGATAATGTTTTCGTTGCCGGCACTTCTGATCTTATCCACGGCAAATTTCATCGCTTCGGGTGAAAGAAACTGTCCCTTTTTGATGTTAACCGTTTTTCCTGTTTCTGCCGCAGCCTGCAATAAATCTGTCTGACGGCACAAAAATGCAGGAATCTGCAGAATGTCCACATATCTGGCAGCTTCCTGTGCTTCTCTGCTGGTATGAATATCGGTAACCACAGGGATGTTGAACGTTTCCCCTACTTCCTTCAAAAGATGAAGGGCCAGCTCATCACCTATTCCTGTAAATGAATCAGCTTTTGTCCGGTTGGCTTTCCTGTATGATGCTTTAAAAATAAAAGGAATTTCCAGTTGGTTGGTTATTTCAACCATCTGCCGGGCTATTGTGAAAGGCATTTTTTCATTTTCAACCACACAGGGACCGGCCATCAATATAAAATTGCCTGACTCCGCATACTTTAATTTAGGAATATTACGAAGAATGTCAATCGTCATAATCATCTGTCTTGGTTTTATTGGTTAATAATCATATTTTCTGCCCCACCGGACAGAAAGCCATTTTTTTGTTTCGTCCTCCCTGCTGTTTTTCCCAGGGTGATAAAAGGTAGTATTTTTCAGTTTGTCGGGCATAAATTCTTCATCAGCAAAATTCCCTTCATACTGGTGTGCATATTTATAGTTTTGTCCGTAGCCAATTTCCTTCATCAGGCTGGTGGGGGCATTACGCAAATGCAGCGGAACTGGTAAATTTCCGGTTTTTTTGACCATCGAAAGTGCCTCATCAATAGCCAGATAAGTAGAGTTACTTTTGGGCGAAGTGGCTAAATAAACAGCTGTTTGTGAAAGAATTATTCTTCCTTCAGGCCAACCGATTTTGTGGATGGCATCAAAGCATGCATTTGCCAGCAAGAGTGCATTGGGATTAGCGTTTCCGATATCTTCGGAGGCGAGGATAAGCATTCTACGTGCAATAAATTTCGGGTCTTCGCCTCCTTCAATCATTCTGGCAAGCCAATACACTGCTGCATTTGGATCACTTCCTCGCATGGATTTAATAAAAGCTGAAATGATATCATAATGTTGTTCACCAGCTTTATCGTAAAGTGCAAGATTTTGCTGAATCGCTTTCATTACCGATTCATTGTTGACAGTTATCATTGTATCAGTTTTACGTAAACCTGTCTTAATGACCAGCTCGATAGCATTGAACAACTTACGGGCATCACCACCGGATGTTCGCAAAAGTGCTTCACTTTCTTCAACGTTTATGGTCTTTCCGGTCTCTTTTTCAAGTTGCCGGACTGCAAGATTCAGCAGTTTTTCAAGATGGTTCTTTTCCAGAGGCTTCAGAATGTAAACCTGACAGCGCGAAAGTAAAGGAGCAATTACTTCAAACGAGGGATTCTCAGTAGTAGCACCAATCAGGGTGATGATGCCGGTTTCGACAGCACCTAACAGGGAATCCTGCTGAGATTTGCTGAATCGATGAATTTCATCAATAAAAAGTATGGCGTTATTTTTTGAACGTGCCTGTTCAATCACTTCACGTACCTCCTTTACGCCCGAATTAACAGCACTTAGCGTGTAAAACGGACGTTCAAGTGTTTGTGAAATGATGAAGGCAAGTGTGGTTTTGCCAACTCCGGGCGGCCCCCATAAAATCATGGAGGGAATATTTCCGGATTCCATACTTTGCCTTAAAATGGCATTCTCACCGAGCAAATGTTCCTGACCGATGTATCCTTCAAGCGAATTTGGCCTGAGCAGTTCAGCAAGTGGTTTTTTTTGATCCACTATTCGATTTATTTTTTTATGACTTTGCCCTGTTCGTTGTATTGAAGACTTTTTGTTTCCTTCACATTGCCATCTTCATCGTAATACACAAAGGTCTCCCCCATCAAAATTTTGTTTTTCCATGTGTAATTGATCCGATAGGTAGCCATGCCATCTTTATTGTAAGTAACATCCTCAATCACATTATCCAGGGCATCATGTTTATAAACATTTTTTGCATAATTGATTTCATTACCATTTTGATCGTATCCAATGAAAACATTTTCAATTTTTAAATCCCTGTCGTTGTATTTAATGTAGTTTACATTTGAATAAACCGGCCTGTCATCGGGCGTGTACTGATAAAACCACTGTTCAACAAGCCGCTGGCGATCATCATAACGATAGGTATAGCGGTTTTTGTGACTGACGTTGCCATACTGGTCATAGTCATTTTCAGTGCGTTCGATCAGGTTTCCAAACTGGTCAAACTTGTCTCTGATAGACTCACGCTTTTTCTTACCGCGTTCAAACTTGTTGGAGAATCCGGGTTTCTTTTCAGTATTAATTATTCCCTGTCCTGTACCCTGCGGGTTACCGGCAGGAATTTCTACCTGTGGTTTGCCTTCATTGTCTGATTTATCCTTTTTCCCGGCGCAGCTCATAAAAATTACTACCGGAACGATTAAAAGTAAAATTTTGACTTTTCTCATAGATTTTCAGTTTTTATGAAATTATTAACGGAGGTTTGTCTTTTGGAGTATATCGGAATGATGAACGGTTATTTGCTGAGAATTATCCGGGCAGACATTTTTAAATGTTAAAAAGTATGGGAATAGATCTGACGCTTTTTCAAAATCATTGGAAAATCCAAATCCGTTTCCTGTCAGTTAAATTCCAAAAAAATTGTCCAGATTATACCCCTCACTGGTAATCAGCTGACGATGGTGAAAATAAAAATCGCGTATGCTGTTTACCGAGGTAACAAAGGTTACTCCATAATTCAGGTTTCTTACTCTTTTAACATAAAGTTCGCCCGTGTATGGAAGATTGGGGTTGTAAACTTCCTGATGACTTTCTTTTTCAGGTTTAACAATGTTACTGAAAGTTCCTGAAGCCGACCTGACAATACCCACGAAATCAATATCATGTGTGACTGTGTTCGCAACGAGAACTACACTTCCACTCCCTCCCGGATTGAATGTGGCATCCACTATGAAATCACCACTGGTTGTTGGGTTTGGATTACCTACAACGGCTGTGGTAAACATCTGATATCCCCCAGGATAACCAAATAAATATACCGGAGTACCCCACTCCAAATCGTTTGCATCTCCGGTTACCTGATTGAAGACCGGCATTTCACAAACATCATCGGGAGTATTGCTGCACATAAATGCGAGATCATTTTTATTATCGGTAACCAAAATCCGTAACAGATTATTTTTATGGTCGTTTGCCCGTAAATAATTCATTTGCGTTTTTTTTACAGCAACACTCTCAATAATGCTTTGACCCGAACCTGAAGAAAAAAAGGATACGATCGTATCGGGGTTGCTGACAATATGTGCACAGGTAAGCAGGATCATTCCGTAACGATTGATCTGTAAAACTGTAGCAGTGCCGAAATCGGTTTCATTAAAGCTGCTTTTCACTGCATTGCTTTTAGTCAGGTCCAGTTGTTTCAGCTTTTCCTCAGTTAAAAGATCGCTTTCTGAAAAATAAAAAATTTCGTATTCAACAATGCAGTAGATTTTTTTTACACTGCCCGCTACTTTATTCAGTTTATCGGATAAAAATGCAAATGGCCACTTGCTTTGATAGGAATTTTCATCCGGCGTTGCAGGTGTTTTTTTTACGGAAAGCGAGTGACAACCTGCAATCATCAGTATTAATAAAAAAAATAATACGAAAGTCAGGAATACCGGAAGGGAAAGTTTTTTTGCAAAAGCCATTTGACTTTAGTCAATTAATTCTTTGATATCATTAACGTTAAGATGTTTCAAGGGATTATCCGACCGCACAAACAATTCGCTCAACCTGGATTTTTTTTGCTGCAGCCGAAGTATTTTTTCTTCGATAGTTCCAATGCTGATATACCGGTAAGCAAATACGTGACTTGTCTGTCCGATACGGTGAGAGCGACTGATGGCCTGCATTTCAACCGCCGGATTCCACCAGGGTTCAAGCAGGAAAACATACCCGGCCTGGGTGAGATTCAATCCTACACCACCTGCCTTGAGAGATATAAGAAAAACATTCCGGTTCTTATCCTGTTTGAACTGCATGATCACTTCCTTGCGTTTTACCGTGTTCCCGGTGAGCATACAGAAATCAATTTTTCTGGATTTCAGAGTGTTGGCAAAAATTTCAAGATGTTTTACAAAAGAAGAAAAAACTAAAACCTTATGACCACCGCTAAGTAAAGTTTCCAGATTCCGTATCACTTCTTCAAACTTGCCGGAAGGATGGCGATAATCAGGATAAACCATCGCCGGATGATTGGCAATTTGTCGCAGCTTCGTTAAGCCCTGCAGAACAACCAGTGCAGCATTTGAACTGCCATTTTCGTCAATTTTTTGAAGAATAAAATTTCTGATTTTTGATTTTTCTTCAAGATAAATTTTTTGCTGCTCAGGCATCATCTCGCAATACACCACATCCTCACTCAGCGCAGGAAGCTCTTTCTCCACTTCGGCTTTTGTACGTCGTAAAATTAAGGGTTTGACAAGTGTCTGCAATTTTTCAAGTCGATCCTGATCCTGATTTTTCTCAATAGGCACAGCAAAATATCTTCTGAAAAACGAAAGGTCGCCAAGTAACCCTCTGTTGAGAAAATTCATTTGTGACCACAGGTCAGTGAGATTGTTTTCAATCGGAGTACCACTCAGGGTAATTCTCAGATTAGCATTGAGTTTCAGTATGCTGCGTGTAATTTTTGATTTTGGATTTTTAATAATCTGGCTTTCATCGAGTATGATGTAATCAAACTGCAAGGTTTCCATTTTTGGCAGGTCATTCCGGATAACCCCGTAAGTGGTTAGAATCAGATCAGCACAGGAGAATTTTGTCAGCATTTCACTGCGTTGTGGTCCGGTATAATTAACTACCACCAGAGAGGGGGCAAATTTTTCGAGTTCACTTTCCCAGTTGTGTATCAGCGATGCCGGCATAATGACCAGGGAAGGTTGATGACTACAAAATTGTTGCTCGATTTCTGAAAATAAGTTCAACTGCCCGAGTGGAGGATTTGGTTTCATGGGAAATTGCTCTGCCATCAACTCTTCTTTTCGCTTTAAAAGAAAGGCTATTGTTTGTAAGGTTTTCCCAAGTCCCATATCATCAGCAAGGCATCCGCCCAATTTTACTTTTTTTAAAAACCCAAACCACTGCATCCCTTCAAGTTGATAAGAGCGAAGAACGGCATTTAAACCCTGTGGAATCTCAGGTTTTGCAGCCAAAAATTTCCTACTCAGGGTATCAAGAGTAGAAAGCATTTCTGAATTACTCTCATCGAATGCCTCCTGAACCATTGCTGCACGGGCTTTAGAAATAGTAACACCTTTACTTGTTCTTGACCCGAATAACACCAGTCCGGTGAATTTTTTAAACCATTCCTCAGGTAAAATGGCAATACGGCCATCAGGAAGCACATATTCCCTGATCCCTTCGATCAGGTGGTGACGGAGCTTATATACCGGGATTTCGATATCCTCACCAAACTTGGCAACAGCGTAAATATCGAACCAGTCGTTTGATTCTTTTATTCCCAACTCCATTTCAATATGGCCGGAAAAATAACTGACCTGACCCAGTTGCTGTCGCAGACCAATTCCTGCATTTTTAACAGCATTCGTGTGGTAATTCATCCATTCGACAAGTTCATATTTTTGGTTTGGCTGATTATTAGATGGATTCACCTGCACATAAAATCTTCCTGAACTTTGCTGCTGAAGACCCAATTTAAGTAACTTCTCCACTATCTGCTGTTCCCAAATCCGGTCTCGTCGGAAAACCTCGAAAGATGGCTTGGTGGTATCCCCGTTAAAAATAACCCACGTTTGTAATTGCTGCGCTCCGGAAATTTCTTTTTGATCGTAAACATAATAAAGCAAAAGCGACAAATCTCCTTCAAGATCATTTTCGAGTGAAAGCAATGCCTGCCGTTTGGGTTCCGGAAAACTGATATTTATTCCTTCGGTGTAAACCGGAAAATCACGGATACATTTTTTTATAAAAGTCGAGTAATAATCCTTTTCAACCCTGGAAGGAACAGCGATGTATTCTTTTTCAAAAAAAACTTCCAGCTTTTTGCCATCCACTTCCTCATTAAAATGATAAAGATGCTGATCAAGCATCAACCAGCATGGCTTATTGGTAAAAATCAGTCCGTTCTTTCCTTTTAGTGAAATCACTTTATCCTTATGACGAATGGTTTGAAAATAACGGGTCTCGTCCGTAAGTTTGATAAAATTGAAAACAATGGTGGCTGGAATATCCTCAACGATAATCTGATCGCCTCTGGAAATTACATTTTTTGATTCCCGATAAAAAAATGGCAGTCCTTCTTTTGCAATAAGTGAAATACATTTGGCAATTTGTTTTTCGATAAAAGGACGAACAAATTTTTCAATGTATTCAGGATCAAGATTTTGTATAAAATCGCGGGAGGCTATTTTTTTGTTTGTAAACCGTCGGGTAATTAGCTTATCGCTATATTCTTCAATGAAACCAACAATTTCAATCATCCCCGGGGATAAATGCCTGCGATAAAAATCGAGATTGGCTGCTGAAATACGATCAACAATTTCCAGGTAATTTTTACCACTATCAACCAGGAGGAAAAAATAAAGTAATTTCCCAAACCTGGCATGTTCCTGAACAAGTATGGCATAAACTGGTTTTGTTTTCATCTTGAGAAATGCATGCAAAGGTATGTATTGAATCTGTTTTCAGGTCAATTTCAAAAAATTATCTGCAATAAAAGCGTAATTGATTAGCATTTGCATCCCACAATATCAGCATTTGTCCATAATGATAAAAAAAGCCCTGCACCTGGCAGAGCTTTTATTGATCTTTTCTCAAATGTTTAATTACATTTCAGTACAGTGGTAATCTCATAATTTGCATTTTCGACGAATTTTCCATACTTCGCATTGTTGTATGCCTCACAGGCATTTGTGTTATTTCCTGCACCTTTGTATGCATTTCCCATTTCAAAATAAAATTTGGCTTTAACATCATTAGGTTCTCCATTAGCCAGTTCAAGTCCTGCCTTTGCCGATTCTATTGCTTTCTCCCAATTGCCGAGTCCGTTGTATGCTAAAGCAATGTAATAATAGGTATCAGGATCATCAGCTTTGTATTTATTCGAAGCTTCCAGGGCTTTGAGAGCACCATTCCAGTCCTGTGCCTGTAAAAGCCGGATTCCGTCAGCTTTAAAAAATTTTTGTCCGGTGGTGTTAATGCGTTCCACCAGTGCTTCATCCCCCTCTGCTGCAGCCAGTTCTTTGGCTTTGTTGAAAGCAATATTCATCTCTTCATCTTTTCCCATTTTATTTAAAACCAAACCTTGCCCCCAGTAAGCACGGGAATAATTCGGATCAAGTTCGACAGCCTTATTAAAATTGGCCAGGGCTTCCTCATGATTCCCTTCCTTAAAAAAGTCATTCCCAAGGGAATTATATAATTTTGGTACGATATCTTTAGCTTTCTGCACAGTCTCACTATCCTCAAATTCTTCTCCGAAAGTGATGGCATTCTGAAATTCGCTGATGGCCTTTTCAAAGTTTTTATCCCTGTAGTCCTGCACGCCAAGCTGATAGTAAAGTGTCGGAATTTGCTTTTTCGCAGCAGCTACAATGTCATTTCCTTCAGCACCAAGAGTAGCAGCAACATCTTTTGCAGACTTGTATTTTTCGATAGCCATCTCGAGATTGCCTCCCTGAAGTGCCTGATTGCCTTCGTTGAAAGTTTCAATTGCCGAGTTAATGTCCTGTGCAAAGGATGAGAAACCGAAAATGACCAGTGTCAGTAATGCTAAAATGCTTCTTTGTTTCATTGTTTTATTCGTAATTAATTATTGATTAAATGGATTTTTCAAATAAGAGCCGCAAAAATAAAAAATTTTATTTTTCCTCACTCCACAGTTAACTTATTGATATTTAATAATTAACAAAATTTATCACTTTTGTAAAAGAACCCGGGGTGATCATGAGTAATTTGTAATTTCATTACCGGCTTATCAGAAAGCGTAAAAATTACCCTTTTTTAAACCACGATTCAACCTCTTGCAAACTTAATGCAGGAATATCGAGTTTATTTTTTTTGCGGAAGCCATTGAGCATTTGATGCACCTGCGTGGGCCTGGTTTCAAAGAGACTCTGCGGTGTGGTGTAACCGGCAGACACAACGTATTCAGCCCACGGTTCAGGAATTCCGGCAGCTACAAAATCTGCTTTTGTTGGCATGACCTTCTTTTTTTCGGGTCGCATTTGAGGGAAAAACAAAACATCCTGAATTGAATTTGAATTGGTCATAATCATTGCTAACCGGTCAATTCCAATACCCAACCCTGCGGTAGGCGGCATTCCGAACTCAAGAGCGCGGAGGAAATCTTCATCGAGGATCATACTTTCTTCATCGCCACGCCTGCCAAGCTCAAGCTGATCTTCAAAACGACGTCGCTGATCAATCGGGTCGTTCAGCTCGGAAAAAGCATTACAAAGTTCTTTCCCGTTTACAATAGCTTCAAAACGCTCCACCAGTCCTTTTTTTGAACGATGCTTCTTGGCAAGCGGGGACATTTCAATCGGATAATCGGTAATAAATGTGGGTTGTATGAGCTGACCCTCGCATGTTTCTCCAAAGATTTCATCAATAATTTTCCCCTTGCCCATTGACGGGTCAATTTTCACATTCAATTGCGCTGCCACTCCTATAAGCTCATCTTCGTTCATATTCGAAATATCTATACCAGTAAAATGATTGATGGCTTCATACATTGTAAATCGCTTCCATGGACGTTTGAAATCAATAAGATTTTCTCCGACTTTCACCTGTGTGGTACCGTGCAACTCAATGGCTACCCGTTCTATCATTTCCTCCACCAGTTTCATCATCCATTCATAGTCTTTGTAAGCGACATACAGCTCAATCTGGGTAAATTCCGGATTATGAAAACGGCTCATGCCTTCGTTTCGAAAATCTTTCGAAAATTCAAATACTCCATCAAACCCGCCCACAATCAATCTTTTCAGATACAACTCATTGGCAATACGCAGATAAAGCGTCATATCGAGAGTGTTGTGATAGGTTTTGAAAGGGCGGGCAGCGGCACCACCATACAAAGGTTGTAAAACAGGTGTTTCCACCTCGAGATAACCTTTTGCGCTGAGATATTCACGAATGACATTTATCATTTTGGTCCGCATCCTGAAAGTTTCCTTCACCTGCGGGTTTACAATCAGGTCAACGTATCTCATCCGGTATCTTAAATCGGGGTCAGCAAATGCATCATAAATTTTGTCGTCCTTTTCTTTAACAATAGGAAGCGGCCTTAACGATTTTGCCAGCAGCTTCATATCAGTTACATGAATGGTGGTTTCGCCCATCTGAGTGGTAAATACATACCCTTTCACCCCGATAATATCTCCAATGTCGAGAAGTCGCTTAAAAACAGTATTGTACATCGTTTTATCGTCAGTCGGACAAATGTCGTCACGCTTAATATAGCACTGTATCCGCCCTGTTCCGTCCTGGATTTCAACAAAGGATGCTGCACCCATTATGCGCCTGCTCATAATACGACCAGCTATACTTATATCTTCAAATTTCTTCTTGTCCGGCCAGTTTTCGTGAATTTCACCTGTAGTAACATTAACAGGAAATTCATCGGGTGGATAAGGATTGATGCCCAGGTCGGTCAGTTCCTGAAGTGACTGCCTTCTTATTTTTTCTTGTTCCGATAGTATTGGTGCCATATTCTTATTAAAAAATGTGGGCGCAAAGATAAAGCTAATATTCTTTTACGATCGAAAAGAAATGGACCGAATAACATCAGGTGAAGCATCTGACAGTTAGTACCGGAAGATATTTAAACTGGTGTATGTTTGATGTTGTCACCAACAAATCTTTACCGGTAAAATCAGAAAAGCAAAAAAAACATCGTAGTTTTACTGATCATGCACATGATGACCGATAAGGTTGATTCATTGATTAATAGAAGGAGAGTAACAAGAATTCAAGAGAAACAATGAATTTGTTTCAAAAGGTTAATTTTGCGATTCTAACTTTTCAGGGATGAGTGAAAATATAATGCACAAGCCCGACTGGCTGAAGATAAGAATTCCATCAGGTAAAGAGTATGTTCGGGTTAAGGAAATTGTTAAACGGCACAATCTCCATACTATCTGCACCAGCGGCCTTTGCCCGAATATGGCTGATTGCTGGGGACGAGGTACAGCAACATTTATGATCCTTGGCGACATCTGCACACGATCCTGTAAATTCTGCGCCACTAAAACCGGTAAACCCGATCCTCCTGACCCGAATGAGCCCGCACATCTTGCTGAATCGGTAAAACTGATGAACCTGAAGCATTGCGTCATTACTTCTGTTGACCGTGATGATCTGTCTGACGGAGGAGCAGCTCACTGGGTCAAGACCATCGAAGCTGTAAAGCTCCTGAACCCGACAACAACTATTGAAGTTTTGATTCCGGATTTTCAAGGGAAACACGAACTCGTACAATCCGTCATCAATGCCAATCCTGAAGTAATTTCCCACAACCTCGAAACTGTAAGAAGACTAACACCTCTCGTTCGCAGCGCAGCCAAATATGACCGCAGTCTTGAAGTAATCAGACAGATAGCAGCATCAGGAATTACAGCAAAATCCGGTATTATGGCAGGACTGGGGGAAACAAGCAGGGAGGTGCTGGAAACTATGGATGATTTGCTTGCTGTAGGTTGTTCTGTAATGACTATCGGACAGTACCTTCAACCTACCAGGGCACATCTTCCGGTTACTGAGTATATTCACCCTGACAAGTTCGCCGAATGGAAAGAGGCAGGACTAAAAAAAGGATTCCGGTTTGTAGAAAGTGCACCCCTCGTCAGATCGAGCTATCATGCCGAAAAACATGTGAAAAAATAGTTTAGTCAAAAAAAAATGACTCCGCTGAAAGACAATATTCCCGCCAGATTTATTGACCTTGGCCAAATTGGATATCAGGAAGCCTGGAACTTCCAGGAAAAGCTTTTTGCTGAAAACCTGAAAAGCAAAATGTCAGGACAGTCAGTTAAAAATTATCTGATTTTTTGTGAACATGACCATGTTTACACCCTTGGAAAAAGCGGTTCAGAAAATAATCTTCTGGTTAACAACCAACGATTGCAGGAGCTGGGTGTCACCTTTTTCAAAACCAACCGCGGTGGCGACATTACCTATCATGGACCGGGTCAAATTGTAGGATATCCTATTCTCGATCTTGAACAATTCGGACTTGGTATTAAAAGTTACGTTGACCTGTTGGAAGAAAGCATGATTTGTACACTCAGCCATTTCGGACTTAAAGGCGAACGACTACCCGGTGCAACAGGTGTCTGGCTTGATCCAGAAATCCCCGGAAAAGCCCGTAAAATTTGCGCTATCGGAGTGCGGGCCAGCCGGTATATTACCATGCATGGCTTTGCTTTTAATGTGAACACCGATCTCAGCTTCTTCCGGCTTATCAATCCCTGCGGATTCACTGACAAAGCCGTTACCTCTCTCGAAAGGGAGCTTGGAAGAAAACAAAATTTTGCCGAAGTAAATCAAATTGTAAAGGAAGTTCTGACAAAAGTATTTGGTATCAAACTCGTACCTTAAGATATTTTCACTTTCCAAAAATCAAAACTGCTTGTCATTTCAAACAAGTAAGAAACCTGATTTCAGAAATTCAAATTTTACCGGACAATTATTAATATCCAGTATGGAATTTGCAAAACAATTAATGTCTGAAAGACAATTTTTGTTTTTTCTGTTTTACATAAAATGCTATTTTTGTAAAACACAATTTACAATATTGAATCTTTTCTTTAAAAATAAGACAAATGGAACGATTATATGAAATTTTTGACTTGAAGCTGAGGCACATTCCTGAAAAATTTTCCCGGTCATTACTTAGTAACATCAACTGGAAGCATCGCCTGATTTCCCTGCTCGGGGCAAGGGGTACAGGCAAAACAACGCTGGTACTTCAGCATATTAAAAGGAATTTTCAAACACCAGGAAAAGAGGTACTCTACGCTGATGTCAATCATATATTTTTCAATACAAGCACACTGATAGACCTTGCCGATCAATTTTACAAAAAGGGAGGCAAATACCTGTTTCTGGACGAAATACACAAGTATCCAAACTGGTCGGTTGAGTTGAAACAGATTTACGATACCTATGCTGACCTTCATGTGGTGATTACCGGATCTTCCATCCTTGAAATTGAAAAAGGTGAAGCCGATATGAGCCGAAGGGCCGTAAAACGATTTCTTCCGGGGATGTCATTCCGTGAATTTCTCGAACTTGATCAGGGAATTCATTTCAATCCCGTCACGTTTGAGGATATTCTGAACCATCATCAGGAAATTGCTAATGAAATTGCAGCACAGATCAGACCACTGGAATATTTTGATGATTATCTGCAGTACGGATACTATCCTTATTTTATCGAAGGCAAAGAGGTATATTTCGAAAAGCTTTTAAGCACGATCAACCTTATCCTTGAAACAGATATACCTGTTGCCGAAAAAATTGATTTTTACACAATTATCAAAATCAAAAAACTATTGAGTATCATTGCTACCTCTGTTCCATTCAAGCCAAATACCGAAAAATTATCGGCTGTTGCAGAAGTTTCGAGGCCAACGCTCATCAAACTCTTCAACCTGTTACAAAGGGCACAGCTTATACTCATGTTGCAATCCTCCACTAAAGGCAACCAAAAGATGGCCAAGCCCGAAAAGCTTTACCTGAACAACCCCAACCTGATGTATGCCTTGGCACCGGCCAATGCGGACAAAGGTACGCTGCGCGAAACATTTTTTTTAAACCAACTGCAGGATAATCATAAGGTTGAACTCCCCCGAGCCGGTGATTTCATTGTTGATGATATATACACATTTGAAGTTGGCGGTAAAAATAAAACCCCCAGACAACTTACTGGTATCCAAAATGCTTTTGTTGTCGCCGACGACATCGAAACCGGCTTCGAACACAAAATTCCTTTATGGCTTTTTGGGCTTTTATATTAAGCTGATAGTCATAGCATGGCTCCCAGCCATCCTATGACTAAAAAAGATTACCCTGTTGATTAGCAATGAGGCTGTCTCAAAAGCATAGGTTTAACGCAAAACGTTGAAAATTCAAATGAAAGACTTTTTGAGACGACTTCATCGCAAAAGACAGAAATCAACATCCGGCACCTGGTAATTGCAAAATCTTTCTAATTTTGTCCTGATTTATTTATGGATTAATAAAACAGGACAAATGTACCTAAACAGAAGAATTACTCAGACCCTGCTGCGTGCTATAAATCAATTCCCGGTTGTGATGCTGACCGGACCCAGACAATCCGGGAAAACAACTTTATTGAAAAATGAGCTGCCCTCATTCAGGTATGTGAACCTTGAAGACCCTGAATTACGCCTTTGGGCTGACGAACAGCCTTTGGATTTTCTCCACAACCATCCCTGGCCACTTATCATTGATGAAGCCCAATATGCACCGGTTCTGTTTTCATACATTCAACTTTTGTGCGACGAAAAGAACCTACCCGGGATGTTTGTCCTTTCGGGATCGCAAAACTTCCTGGTTATGGAAAAGATCACACAATCGCTTGCAGGAAGAAGCGCAGTGCTATCGTTGCTGCCCTTTTCATTTGACGAACTTCCTGCTGATTATCAAAAATCAGATACCAACACATTGATGCTCAAGGGTTTTTACCCATGCTTATACCAGCATGTTACCGACACCGCATTGTTTTACCGTAGTTATCTGAACACTTATGTTGAAAGAGACGTGAGGCAACTTGCGAATATCGGTAATCTGAACGACTTCATCAGGTTCATAAAACTATGTGCCGGCCGCTCTGGCAATCTTCTCAACATATCCTCACTTGCAACGGAAGCTGGCATCAGCTACAACACTTGCAAATCCTGGTTATCCTATCTTACTACCGGCTTTATCATCCAACTTATTCAACCTCACCACTTGAATTTCAATAAAAAGATCGTCAAGACCCCAAAAATCTACTTTACCGACACAGGTTTGCTGTGCCATCTGCTTGGTATTGACCGTTCGGAAACGCTTGGACTACATTCCATGCGCGGCACTCTGTTTGAAAATCTGGTATTTACCGAGTTGATCAAAGACAGGTGCAATAAAGGAAAAAAAACGGACGTGTCATTTTGGCGTGACAATCATGGAACCGAAATTGATTTTCTTGTGGATGTTGATGGCAAAATGCAGTCGCTTGAGGTGAAATCAGGAATGAACTTTCATACATCCTATCTCACAAACTCGATCAGGTATCGAAAATACAATCCCGATTTGTCAAAACAGTTCATGGTTTATGATGGAGCTATCGAGCGAATCACTCAGGAAGTTGAGTTAATCAACTGGAGAAACATCAGCAAAAAAATTTAATGAACGGAATTAGCGATGCTATCGCAAGTACAGTCATAGTATGGCTCCCAGCCATCCTATGACTAAAAAGAACATCATCCTGTTGGTTTAGCGATAGGATCGCTGGGAGCGATACTATCGCAAGTGCAGTCATAGCATGGCTCCCAGCCATCCTATGACTAAGAAAACAGTATCTTGTTGTTTCAGCGATAGGATCGCTGGAAGCGATGCTATCGCAAGTGCAGTCATAGCATGGCTCCCAGCCATCCTATGACTAAAAAGAACATCATCCTGTTGGTTTAGCGAT
>ERZ795053.1302-NODE-1302-length-31867-cov-7.204734_pt1 | contig 31867 bp, 30 predicted proteins | sample MGYA00375137_ERZ795053 | MGnify/ENA primary metagenome ERZ795053 (study PRJEB30182, sample SAMN05720284) | activated sludge metagenome | isolation source: Anaerobic digester | place: Hong Kong | collected 2014-12-17 ...
TACGGTGCTGTGGGAGGTCGGCTACTCAATTAATGGGTGGCCTCCTACCCGATTGCCTTTTGTTGGAATGGGTTGACGGTTTCTTGCCGTTACTTTTCAGTTGAAAATGCCCAACCAAGTGAAAGGTGTAACAACAGGCATGCAAATCGACAAATATAGTATTAAATAATACAAAATAATCCAATCGGATTGCAAAAATTTACCTATAAGGATATGATTAAATCATAAAATTTACGTAACGAGAAAGAAGGCGAACCAATCATGCAATTAGTATCATTTAACGGCTTGCACATGACGGACTACAATATGGCCACCGGCAAAGGGGTCTTTGCGGCAGATAACGGCCAACATGAGGCAGAACTGTTTTTCTATCTGCAGGGACAGGATTGTTTGGGGATTCGTTTGGGCAGACATGACCAAGGGATATCCACGCAAGCGCTGGAGGATTATCTGGCCATGCACAAGACGGAAATTCGCAGGCAGATTCAGCCTGTCGTTGAAGAATTAAGAGAAGAAGGACGCCAGCAACTGATGCAAATAGCAATGTAGAATTTTGTGCTGTAATTAGGGCGATTATTTAAGTGAATTTGGACGGGATTTGAATTTAAAAAGACTTCCAGCCTGGATTTAAAGTGATTAGATGCACTGTTTGATACAGGCTGTTTTTTTTAAGAAGGGACAAATTGCTTGCGACAATGAAGAACGAAAATACGACAAATAGCAACATGTTAACCTGTTAAAATGAAAAGCAGAATAGCAAGAATATGATGAATAGAAAGTAACAGTTTGGAATAAAAATGTGAAAAAATCCCATAACTTGCCGGGAGATTTTTTATCAAGAATGATTTACAATTTAAACTGCAGGCTGTACCGCCAAGCGTTTACAGCCCTCCGGTCAGCCAGCCGGGCAAAATTGTTTTTTTCACATTGGCATTACATATAATTTTGATATAATGAGTAGAATGAAATGTGACCTTGCACGTGGTGCTTTATATAAAATGATCACCCGGAATATGATGAGGTTCGTTCACCAAATAGATGCGGAGGTGATGGGTGTGAAAAACAAATGGAGTAAAGGGGACCCGGTAAATTTATCTGACTTGCTGAAGATAACACCAGTTGCCAATGAGATACTCCATCTCAGCAACGAATTAAATATGAGCATAACTGATGTCATTTGGATTGCTTCACAAATCCTCGACAATAGTGAGGAACTCAAGGATTCCTCGATCTTTAAACTGGAAGACGAAGACATCATCCCGCTGGAAGATGATTGGGAAGACATCGATTTGGAGAGTCTGGAGGATGACCTGGAACAAGCACCCTATATGATCAGTGTCAAGATTCAAAGCGGAGGAAGATTCCCGGAGGTTGGTTTTAAAGCGGGCATTAATGAAAAAGAAGATATGAACGTTTTCTTCGATATGATCATGGAAATGATGGACAGACTGGACGGTTAATTAAAGGAATTTGTAAAACCCGGTTTTGAACCGGGTTTTGTTTTAGTATAATAATAGTAACGATGGAGCAGGAGCATGAACGTAAATGATAATTGATCTGGACCCAAAGATTAAATTTATTCGTCCGCAGGGCAAGGCGATGTTTCCATATTGCAATTCCATTTATATCGACGATGAAATCAAAACCTTGATCGATGCCGGCAGCGGGGGCAATGCGTACCAGGAGATTCCCAGAGAAGAAATCGGCTTGATCCTGTTGAGCCATTCGCACTTTGACCATACCCACGGTCTGGGCTATTTCCCCCAGGCAAAAATTATGGCCGGCACGGAAGAACAATATGCCTTTCAGGATGAAAACAAGTTCTACATCACTGCCGGATTTCAACGCTGGGAAGAGTTGATGGGCAGTAAAAAAGACGAAAAAATGACGATGCAAACCCCGCTCCCGGATGATGTTCTGGTCAAGCCGGGATTCCGGCAGGTGGAACTGGGCGGAGTCTTTAAAGACGGGGATGAGATTGTCGTGGGTTCCACCCGCTTGTTGGCGCTGCATACCCCTGGACATTCCGTTGGTCACTATGGATTCTATTTTCCGGAGAAAAAGATCCTTTTTTCCGGAGATATGGACATCTCGCCGCGCGGTCCCTGGTACGGAGGATACGATTCGGATTTCGGGGAAGTGGTAGCCTCTGTACAAAAGCTGATTGCGCTTCAGCCTGAGGTGCTGGTGACCTCCCATCGCAAGGTGTTTTACGATGAGATTGAAAAACATCTGCGTGCCTATGTGCAAATTGCCCTGGACCGGGATGAGAAAATCATGGATTTTCTTGCCCAGCCGCGTTCACTCCAAGAAATCGCCGAACAGGAACTGGGTTTTTATGAACTGGGCCGGACGGCGTTCAACGTTTTCTGGTCCAAGGTGATGATTCTCAAACATCTGGAGTACCATATCAGAGCCGGAGAAGTTGAAGATCTGGGCAATCATCTATATAAAAGGAAATAAGTAAAAGAGGGATATAATATGAATTTTCGCAGAGTATTCTATATAATTGCCCTGGCCTTGGCGGCGTATTTTCTCTATGCTCACAATCAAACGGAAACGGTCAGAGAAACACCAGCCATCAGCCAACAGGAAATTTTCGCCGATTTTGCCGACCTGGCCGATAATGATATTCCGAAAGCGACGTTGGGGGGCACGTTTTTTACCACTGACGTTTTCTTTCCGGCTGATTTTCTTGGTGAAGCCGGCGACGAGTTTTATGTGACAATGGAAGACGGCCATACCCAGTATACCCAGCGCTATATTATTGCCACGGAAGTGCAAAAAGATCTGTCGGTCAAACTGGTTTATCAACCTAAAGCGAATTGGGAAGGTTTCCGTCCGCCCGATGGAAAATATGAGAGTTATCAATTTGATGGAGAAAAGTGGACCCAAACCAATCAATGATCCCGTCGCGCCCCCTGGCCCGGCGTACTGGCGGTGAGCACCTGCAACAAATTCTGCAAGGGAGAGTACCGTGTCAACGCCGTGGCCAATTCGATGGTTCCTGCCACCCCGGATAAGGTTGCCAGCCAACCGGTGATCATTTCGCTTCCCGAGAGAAGAAAAAAGCAAATAGAAAAAATAAAACGTGCCCAGGCTCCGTCACTGCTAAGCATAGAAACCTCTTTTCTGCTGCCAGGCACAGCGTTTTCTGTGCTTAGTATTTGATTGGGGCAGGAAACTATGTATAAAAATTCAAAAAAGTATTGCAAAACTTGATTTGCCGTTTTATAATCATTATCATGGCGGAAGATTTTTTATTATATTCAGAAGGGAGATGAAAGATTGGATAAGGCATTGATTGATGAGATCTTGAGGGACATCGGACTCGAACATATTGATGAAGATGACAGTGATTCTCAAGCCTAAAGCCATTTAAGTGGAAACACTTAAATGGCTTTTCGCATTTCTGCAAAGTCATATAAAGTTTGAATACGGTACTATTGTTTTTGATCGGTTAATTCTGCTTGTCTCGCCGCTCCTGCTTTTGCAGTTTCATCAGTTCCGAAACCGTGACCAACTCATACCCCTGACTTTTCAGGTTTTTTATGACCTGGGGCAGAGCCTCTGTAGTTTGCTTGCAGGTGTCGCTGGCATGCATCAGAATAATGGCGCCGGGATGAACTTTCTTGCCGACTCTCTCGGTGATGGTATTGACGCCCGGATTCATCCAATCCAGCGAATCCACACTCCACTGAATTGCTTCATATTTACATTCATGCGCTGCTTCGATCACCTGGTCATTGTAATCACCATTGGGGGTCCGAATGAGATTGGCGTTGATGCCGGTAACCTCCCTGATGTTTTGATGGGCTTGCATAATTTCTTCCTTGATTTCATTCTTGCTCAGGTTGCTTAAATTAATATGCCGGTAGCCGTGACTGGCAATCTCATGACCGTCTTTTTGAATGCGTTTTGGTATTTCCGGGTATTGTTTCACCCAGGGACCGGATAAAAAGAAGGTCGATTTTACCTGGTTGGCTTTGAGGATCTCAATTACCGGCAGCGGGGTCTTGTCGCCCCAACTGATGTCAAAAGTCAGCGCTACCACTTTTTGCTCAGTGTCAATCTGATAAATTGGTTTCAGTTTATGGTAGGCCTGCACATATAATACGCTGGTGGTCATGATCAACGTTGCCAGAATGGAAATGATAATCAGCTTGGTGCTGTTTTTCAGATGCCAAAAACCGATGACTTTAGGCATAAGTATCATCCTCCTTTTGCTTTTCTATATTTTATTTGGCCAATTTCGCCTTTATTCCTGATTTCCCATTTTGATCAACTCGCCCATGGTGACGAAACGGTAGCCCTTCTGCTGGAGCACTTTGATCATCAGATCCACTGCCCGGGCAGTGGTCAGACCGTTTTTTCCGCCATCATGCAAGATGATGATCTGACCGGGCGCAATATGGCCGGTTATATGATCGGCAATGCTTTGGCTGTTGCTGCTGCGCCAGTCTTTGCTGTCCGTTTCCCAGCTCCAATAGGCAACGATGACTTTTTCTTCCTGGGTGATACGAATCATTTCATTGGATAAATAACCTCCCGGAGGACGGAACAAGACCGGTTGCTGTCCGGAGATTTGATGAATGATTTGATTGGTGCGCCGGATTTCATCCCGGATCTCAGCCCCGCTGGCGTGGTTAAAATCCCGGTGACTGTAACTGTGGTTGCCCAGTTCATGGCCGGCCGCAGAGATTTTTTGCAGCAAGGCAGGATGCGCTTCAGCGTGCTGCCCAACGACGAAAAAGGTGGCAGGTACATCATGTTTGGCCAGGCTGGTCAGGACCGCCGGGGTTGTTGCCGGGTCAGGCCCGTCATCAAAGGTCAGGGCCACCACTTTTTCGGCGATTTTGACCCGATCAATCAAAAGATGATTCTTCTTCCAGTATTCCATGTTGGAATGCAGGGCAAATTTATAAAATCCTACCAGCAAACTGACCAGAATGAGGCCGCTGAACATAAATCCGTAGCCGATTATTTTCTTCTGACGCAAGATTTCACCTCCTCCGGGGTACATTTTATTATGCAAGGAGGCAGAGTATGTTTGTATTCTCAACAAAACGTTGGGTTTCGACATGCGGAAAAAAAAGATCGTTGTATAAATACAGCGAGTTTGACTTGCTTTTGCAGTTTGATGATTATATAATTTATATTGTTGACATGGGCTGTTAACTCAGCGGGAGAGTGCCTCCCTGACGCGGAGGAAGTCATAGGTTCGAATCCTATACAGCCCACCATAAAAAAGCAGTAATACCGGGGTTTATGGCCCCGGTATTTTTTGTGGAAAAAGCATCCAGTTGGTCATGGCCATGAAATTGCTCGCAAGGAGACAGAGTATTGCCGATTATTGCAAATTAACAGCCTCATTGGTGATAGTTTTTGGATTGAATCTTTTTTAATAAAAATTGAACCATGGATTGGTTTGAATAATGGCAATCGGCCTCACATATAATAACGTAAGCAATGGTTGAGGAGGCCTGCCATGATTTATAAAATGCAGATCGCAACTTTAGCCGAGGAAAACCTGTTGTGGGATGATTTTTCGCATCGATTTGGCTGGCTGCGTGAGCGCGGCTTTGTTTTGCAGATAAACAGGGAAGTCTGCCCAAACTCCAATACGCTGCTGCTGGATTTGGTCATTGAAGGCGACAATAACGATCTTTTTATGAAGGATGAGGACATCGTCTATATTTTCAAGCATCAAATTTCAGAATTTCTGGCAGAACACATCCTGCACGACTGGGAGAACAAGATGGTCCGCCGGGAGATCAGCAAACGGACCCGGCATCTCAATGGCGAGGAACTGAAAATCGTTTGGCACAAGGCGATGGATTTCCTGCAGCGATGCAATACTAATGACAGCATAAACCTATTGTTTAACTATGGACGCAAGAATAAAATTTCCCATAAAATCATGGATCACATTTATCATTACGACAAACTGGTGATTGAAGGATTAATCAATTTCGGCATGCAGGATTATTGGAACGAACTGCGCTTTGCAGTAGATTTGGCTTGTGAGGAACTGAACAATGAAAAAGAGTATAATGACTTCGTCAGGCTGCTGCGTTATTTTGTCGACACCCAGACCCCGCGGATGCCGGAGGTCAATTTGCGGATGGACCAGGACGGGTTGTTTTTCCTGTGGGACGGCAACGGGGCCGACATTGATGAAAAGATCATAAATTATTACTCCAACGAGTTGTTGTACAACGATATTAGTCTGGATGATATTCTGGTCAGCATCTTGATCACCATTTCCCCGCGCCGCATCATCCTCCATAATTCAAACAGTGACAATTCCGAACCGGTCAAGGTGATTCGCCAGGTCTTCGGAGAGCGGATCAAGGACTGCGGCGGCTGCGAAAGGTGTCGCCAGCACCAGGAAGGAGAGCGCAATAAAAGCAACTAACCCTTGCGCATTGAGACAGCCCAATGGGGCATGTTCATGCCGCCGGTCAGCATAGTGCTGCCAGGGCGGCGTTTTTTTTATTCATCTTTATCTTTCAAACGTTTTCTGCTAATTTGATTGACACCTTGGCAACAGGCCATAAACCGGCAATGGAGTGCTTTTCTATGAGGTGGACCAATGGAGAACGGCTGGCCGGCAGGGCTACATCCTGAACGGCTTTTAAGATCTTGGAAGATGCTGACCCAGTTGGCGAGGGCAAAAGGGCTCGCCGCATAATTTATTGATATGGACTCGAAAAAGTGCTATTCTTTGAAGGAATATGGGATAGGGTGATCATATGGTTATCAAGATCGCTACAACACTTTTGATTAGCACTTTTATTGGTTATGTCACCAATGTAGTGGCGGTTAAAATGCTGTTTTGGCCTCGCCAGCCAATCAATCTGGGCTTTTACAAGGTGCAGGGGATTCTGCCCAAAAGGCAGGCCCAGATCGCTGTCAGTCTGGGCGAACTGGTGGAAAAAGAACTGCTGTCCATTGATGATCTGCTGGTGCAAATCAACACGCCCGCCAACCAGCAGACGATCGTGACCAAAATATCGGCCTTGGTGCGAGAACGATTGAATGAATTGCTGCCGCGCATTATTCCCGGTCGATTAATCCAACTCATCATCGATACCTTGGACAAGATCTTGAGTCAGGAATCCGCGCAGATTGTTGAACAGTTATTTAAATCGGGCAGCGAATTTCTGACCCATGAGATCGATATCAGCAAAATTGTGGAGGAAAAGGTCAATGCCTTTGACCTGCAGCAACTGGAAGAGATGATTAAAAATATTTCCGCCCCGGAGCTCACCTTTATTAAGGTTTTGGGTGGCGTAATGGGGTTTATGATCGGTCTGGTTCAGGTTATCATTTTATTGGCAGGATAAGTTTTAACAGGAGGTTATAAAGATGCTTACAATTACGTTGCAAGACGGAAGCCGGCGCGAGTTTTCGGAGGGGTCAACCTTCCTGGAAATGGCGGAGAAAATAAGTGCAAAACTGGCTAAAAATGTGATCGCTGCGGAATTTAACGGCCAGGTATATGATCTTACCCGCCCTGTCAACGAGGACGGAGCGCTGCGACTGCTTGATTTTAAAGATGAAAAAGCGCGTGACGTATATCGTCATTCTTCTTCCCACGTCATGGCCCAGGCCATCAAAAGGCTTTGGCCGGATACTCGTCTGGCCATCGGTCCGGCTATTGACAAAGGATTTTATTATGATTTTGATACCGAACATACATTTACCCCGGAAGACTTTGCCAAAATCGAAAAAGAAATGGCAGATATCATCAAGAGCGATTATCCCATCGTGAGAAAGGAATTGCCGCGCAATGAAGCGATTGCGTATTTCCGTTCCATTGGGGAAATCTATAAAGTCGAGCTGATCGAAGATCTGCCCGAAGATGCCATCATCAGTTTCTATGAACAGGGTGACTTTGTGGATTTATGTGCCGGACCGCATGTGCCTTCCACCGGGCGGCTCAAAGCCATCAAGCTGATGAGCCTGGCGGGAGCTTACTGGCGCGGCAATGAAAACAACAAAATGCTGCAGCGCATCTACGCTACTTCCTTTCCCAAACAGGCGCAGTTGGATGATTATCTGCACAAATTGGAGGAAGCCAAAAAACGTGACCACCGCAAGCTGGGCAAGGAACTGGGCTTGTTTGTGCTGCTGGATGAAGGACCGGGCTTTCCGTTCTTCCTGCCCAAAGGCATGGTTTTGCGAAACGAATTGGAGAAATTCTGGCGGGAACAACATGAAATTGCCGGATATCAGGAGATCCGCACCCCGATTATGTTAAACCGGGAACTGTGGGAACGCTCCGGACATTGGGACAAGTACAAGGACAACATGTATTTTACCGAAATCGATGAGACCGATTTTGCGCTGAAACCGATGAATTGCCCGGGAGGCATCCTGGTTTACAAACAAAATCTGCACAGTTACCGCGATCTGCCCCTGCGCATCGGAGAGATGGGACTGGTCCACCGGCACGAGATGTCAGGCGTTTTGCACGGCTTGATGAGAGTGCGTGCTTTTACCCAGGATGACGCTCATATCTTCATGCTGCCCGAACAAATTATTGCGGAAATCAAAGGCGTTATGAATCTGGTGGATTTGTTCTACAGTCAGTTTGGCTTTGCCTATCATGTTGAGCTGTCCACCCGGCCGGAAAATTCAATTGGCAGCCAGGAAGCCTGGGATTTGGCCACCGATGCTCTCCGGCAAGCGCTGGATGAAAGAAACATCGCCTACAAGGTCAATGAAGGGGATGGCGCCTTCTACGGACCGAAGATTGACTTCCATCTGCAGGATTCCCTGGATCGTACCTGGCAGTGCGGCACCATCCAATTGGATTTTCAGATGCCGGAGAGATTTGATCTGACCTATGTCGGAGAAGATGGAGAAAAACACCGTCCGGTCATGATCCATCGGGTTATCTACGGCAGCATGGAAAGGTTTATTGGGATTCTGACCGAGCATTATGCCGGCGCCTTTCCCACCTGGCTGGCACCCGTCCAGGTCAGAGTATTACCGATAACCGACCGCCAGCATGAATATGCCCGCAATGTTTTAACCGCTTTGAAAGCCGGCGGGATTCGGGCGGAGATCGATGACCGCAGCGAAAAAATCGGCTACAAGATCCGTGAAGGCCAGCTGCAGAAGATTCCTTATCTGCTGGTGCTGGGTGACAAGGAAATCGAAATGGACGGAGTTGCTGTGCGTCATCGCAAACAAGGCGATCTGGGCAGTCAGAAGCTGGACGATTTTATCGCCACGATCAAAGATGAAATCGCCAACCGGCACAACATTTAAACATATTGCCTTTTAGACGCTTCGGGAGCGGGTTTTTCAACCCGCTCTTTTTTGATGGATAGAGTAGAATTTATTATTGGTATGCAATGTATTGCCCGAGCAAGGGCATCGAAAAGAGAGAAAACGGAATGTTGTCTTGAATATATTGAAAGATGCGCATGAACAGCGTCGTCGCCTAATAATTCTATTATAAACAAGCTATCAAGATTTATGGGGGGGCGATTGCTTGGCAAATTTTACGATTGCTGAATTCATGGAAATGCTGGAGCCTCTTATTGCCAGTCCGTACATGGGGGTAGTTGTCGTCGATCGCAACGGTTTTATCACCGATATGAATCAAACTTACCTAAAACTGCTGGAAACAAGTCCGGAAGAGGTCATGGGCCAGTATATTCTGGATGTTCTGCCGAGCTCGGAACTGGCCGATAAATGGCAGAAATACCGTCATCACGCGTCTTCCCATCGTCAAAGACGGACAAATCATCGGTGCCATGGCCAAAAGTATTTTTTTGGATATGTCCGGAGCGCAGTTGCTCATTAAAAAATTGCAGGAAACGCAAAAAGAATTGAATATTTATAAAGAAGAAGTTCGTCAGAGCTACCAGGCACGATGGTATTTTGATGATTTGATCGGCAGTGATAATGAATTTATGAAAATCAAATCCCTGGCCTATCATCTTTCTAAAACAAGTTCCACGATTTTGATCACCGGTGAAAGCGGAACCGGCAAAGAGTTGTTTGCTCATGCCATTCATAATGCCAGCAATCGCTACCTGGCACCTTTTGTTCGTATTAACTGTGCTGCCCTGCCGGAGAGTCTGCTGGAAGCGGAACTGTTTGGCTATGAGGAGGGGGCCTTCACCGGCGCCAGAAAAGGCGGGAAACCAGGAAAGTTTGAGTTGGCCAACGGGGGAACGATTTTCCTCGATGAAATCGGGGACATGCCCTTAACGATGCAGACCAAACTGTTGTCGGTTCTGCAGGAACGAGTGGTGGAGCGGGTTGGGGGTACCCGCCTGATTACCACCAATGTAAGGGTGATCGCTGCTACCAATCGGGAATTGGAGAGCATGGTTTTTAACAAGGAATTTCGTCAGGATCTTTACTATCGTTTAAATGTGGTCAGGCTAAGAATTCCGCCATTACGCGAAAGAACCGCAGATATCCCGATTATCATCAATGAATTGATATACCGGATCAATAAACAACTGCACACCAACCTTTTTACTATTTCTGCCCGGGCAGTGCAGTTGCTGCAAAACTATTCCTGGCCCGGCAATGTCCGGGAGTTGGAAAACATTTTGGAAAGGGCAATCAATCTGGCTGACATGAATCATGATAAATTTCTTTCTTCAAGAAATTTTCCGTCAATCACAGAAAAATTGCCCGACAACAAACAGGAAAGCTATGTACCGATTGATGTAGCCATGGTAAAAGTTGCCCCTATGGACAAACACGGTTTTTTCAACCTGGGTACCAGCAGCTCCATCACTCCGTATCTTTGTGATGCAGCCAAAACCGTCATTGTCGAAGTCAACAGTTCTGTTCCCCAGTGTTTGGGCGGAGTGCGGGAAGCCCTGCATATTTCAGAAATAGATATTATCGTGGAAGGGGACAACAAACCCTTGATTCAGCTTCCGGAAACGCCCATCAGCGACATCGACAACCAGGTGGCCCAACTGGTGCTCAATGAAATCGAGGACGGGGCTTGTCTGCAGTTGGGCATAGGCGCGATGCCCAACGCCATCGGCTCGTTGATTGCGCAATCCGACTTGAAAGATCTGGGTGTGCACACCGAAATGATGGTCGATTCCTTTGTTGATATGTATGAAGCCGGCCGCATCACCGGCCGATTAAAGCAGGTTTACGCCAACAAGATCGTCTACACTTTTGCCATGGGAACCAACAAACTGTATGAATTCCTGGATGAAAACCCGATATGCGCCAAGTATCCGGTTGATTATACCAATGATCCTGTTATTATCGGCCAAAACAACAAGGTCGTAGCCATCAACAACGCGGTAGAAATCGATCTGTTCGGCCAGGCGTGTGCCGAATCTTCCGGACCCCGGCAGATTTCCGGAACCGGCGGGCAATTGGACTTTATCTTTGGCTCCTACCGGTCAGCCGGCGGCAAAGGATTTATTTGTCTGAGTTCCACCGTCAAAGGCAAGGATGGTCAGCTCGTATCGCGTATCAAGCCCGCCATCACGCCGGGCGGCATCATCACCGATCCGCGTACCATCAACTATTATGTAGTAACCGAATACGGCATTGCCATGCTCAAAGCCAAGACCACCTGGCAGCGGGCGGAAGCGCTGATCAATATCGCCCATCCCATGTTCCGTGATGAATTGATCAAAGATGCACAGAATATGAAAATCTGGGTTAAAACCAACAAGGATTCCTTTTAGGATTGGGCAGTGTAGTGTAAAATACAATGAATTGTAAAATGCCATCGTTTGCAAAAGACGATAGCAGGGCGGAAAACCAACACGACTATTTCTTCGGGCGGGTGCATTTACTTTGTATATTGACGAAGGCTATAATCATAAGGAGATAGTGCTTTAAATGGTTGCATTTTGCCAGATAGATATGCTATACTCATAAAGATGTTTTTTTAAGCAGAAGCCTTGCTTCTCACCCTGCAACCGGTTGTTCGCAGGGTTACCGTAAACAAGCAATGATGATTCGTGTACCAGTGCATGGGAATTGCTTGGCTATGGCATTCAGGAGCGGGTTTTTGTAACCCGCTCTTTTTTTAAGTTTATTTGGAGGTGAATTCATTATCAGTAAGGAATGGAGAGTCAACGAGGATATTCGGGTAAAGGAAGTCAGACTGGTCAGTGAAGATGGTGAACAGTTGGGTATTGTGCCGATTCGTGAAGCGCTGCAGATTGCCTTGGACAAGGGCGCAGATCTGGTGGAGGTGGCCCCTTCAGCCAAACCGCCGGTATGCAGAATCATGGACTATGGCAAATTCAAGTTTGAACAGAGCAAACGTGACAAGGATGCCCGCAAAAAGCAAAAAGTCATTACCATCAAAGAAGTCAAAATGCGTCCCAACATCGAAGATCATGATTTTGATGTCAAGACGAAAAATGCCCGCAAGTTTTTGACCTCCGGGGATAAAGTCAAGTTTACCATTATGTTCCGAGGAAGAGAGATCACACATCCTGAACTGGGAATGAAACTGTGCCAGAAATTTGCCGCAGATCTTGCTGACATTTCGACCATTGAAAAAATGCCCAAAGTGGAAGGCAAGAACATGGTAATGATTCTGTTGCCTAAAATAGAGAACAACGATTAAAGGAGGAAATTCATCATGCCCAAAATGAAGTCCCATCGAGCTGCTGCGAAACGGTTCAAGAAAACCGGCAGCGGGAAAATAAAGAGATCCAAAGCATATGCCAGTCATTTACTTGGTTCAAAATCCCCCAAGAGAAAGAGGAATCTGCGTAAAGCTGGTCTGGTAAGCACGGTCGAAGAAAAGAGAATTTCCAAACTGATTCCTTATAAATAGACGGAGGAGGAGCTAAGTCATGGCAAGAGTAAAAAGGGGTGTCACCACCCACAGAAGACATAAAAAAATATTGAAACTGGCCAAGGGTTATGTGGGCAGCAAGTCCAAGCTGTACCGGGTAGCCAACCAACAGGTCATGAAGTCCGGCAATTATGCCTATGCCCATCGCAAACTCAAGAAAAGAGATTTTCGGCAGTTATGGATCGCCCGTATCAATGCCGCAGCACGTGACAATGGTACAACTTACAGCCGTATGGTACATGGCCTGAAAGTAGCCGGCGTTGACATCAACCGTAAAGTCCTGGCTGATCTGGCGATCAGTGATCCCCAGGGATTCGCCGATCTGGCTGAACTTGCCAAGAAAAGTGTATAAGGCAACCCCCATATTAATGTATAAAAAAGTATGGCCTGCAAGCCATGCTTTTTTGTTTACCGCAAACAGAGTGTCAATCACGCTGCCTGTTTGCAGGCAGGAGAGGTGAAGAGAATGAAATTCATCAGTTCTTCCGAAAACCAGGTGATAAAACTGGCCCGCAGCCTGCACCTGAAAAAGTACCGGGATCAGGAAAACTTATTTCTGGCTGAAGGCCGGCGGTTGGTGGAAGAGGCGCTGGCTTTGCCGGATCGGATTGTAGCGCTTTTTATCAGAGAGGAATTGGCTGGTGAGTTTGCTGACCGGCAGGACTTTGCATGCTATGTCATTGACGACAAACTGCTCAAGCATATCAGTATGACCGAAACCCCGCAAGGCATGGCGGCAATTCTGCGCAAGCCTGATTGGAATCTGACCGCGCTGACTGCGGCAGACAGCTTTTTGGTGTTGTTGAATCACCTTGCCGATCCCGGCAACCTGGGCAGCATCATGCGCAGCTGCTGGGCGCTGGAGGTAGATGGGCTGCTTTTGACCCCGGATTGCGTCGATCCTTTCAATCCCAAAGTGGTTCGGTCCACCATGGGCGCCATCTTCCATCTTCCCCTGATCGAAGCGGTCTCTGACCGGCAGCTTGATGATCTGCAGGCGCATGGCTTCGAATTGATCGCCACCGGTTTGGAAAATGCAATGGATTATTATGACATCGATCTGCGGGGCAAGAAAATTCTGGTCCTGGGCAGTGAAGCCAGCGGGATTGATCCAGCGTTGCAACGTCGCTGCAGCCAGACTGCCAGAATCCCAATCAATCCCAGCGTTGATTCTTTGAATGTGGCTGCGGCCTGTGCTATAATAACAGCAGAAGCTTGGCGGCAAAGAAGAACCTAGTCCTTTTTGAGATCTTTCTGGAGAGAGTGAATAGCAGGAAATCATTACCTGTCGCAAGCAACGGAGGGTGGAACGGTTATGAGAGAACAAACTGAAAGTTTGTGGAGCCTTTTTGAAACTTCCGGTTGTATTATTTACTATCTTCTGTATAAAATGATGGCAACACAATAATTGCGAACGTGATGAACAGGACCAGTAATCTGCTGAAAACCTTCAGGGAGGCTGTATCAAAGACTGCGAGTACAGCCAGGGGAAAGCAGGTGAATTCACCTGGGAGCGGCAGACTGAACCATTAGTAGGTCTGCCCGTTGGCCAACGTTAATGGCCCGAAGTGAGCCGATGCCTCTGCATCGGTTAATCAGGGTGGTACCGCGGAATCAAGGCTTTCGTCCCTAGCGACGAAGGTCTTTTTTTATTACATATCAATTACATGGGAGGATGGGTCACATGATCGACAGACTTTTGCAGCTCAGGCAAGCAACCGAGGAAGCCGTGAAAAAAGTCAGTGATATCGAAGCCCTGAATGAAATCAAGGTAAAAGTACTGGGCCGGAAAGGCGAATTGACCAATCTGCTGCGCGGGCTGAAAGACCTGAGCGGGGATGCCAGGGTGGAAGCCGGCAAGACGGCCAACGAAATCAAGGCTATTCTTGAGAATCTGATCGAGGCCAGGACCAGCGACATTCGAGCCCGCGAATTGGAACGCACCCTGCTGGCGGAAAAAATCGATGTAAGTCTGCCCGGACTGCCGCTGCAGACGGGAGGACTTCATCCCATCAGTCAGGTGATCCGCGAGATCCAGATGATCTTTATCGGGATGGGCTTTACAGTAGCGGAAGGGCCGGAGATTGAAAGCGATTATTACAACTTTGCTGCCTTGAACGTGCCCAAGGATCATCCGGCCCGCGACATGCAGGATACATTTTATATCACCGAGGATATTCTGCTGCGCACCCATACGTCTCCGTGCCAGGTCAGGACCATGGAAAAAATGGCGCCGCAGCTGCCGGTGAAAATCGTCGTGCCCGGCAAGGTATATCGTAAAGATGACGACGCCACCCATTCGCCCATGTTCAACCAGATCGAAGGGCTGGTGGTCGACCAGGGGATTACCTTCGGCGACTTGAAGGGAACCCTGATGGCCTTTGCCAAACAAGTCTTCGGGGAGGACGTCAGGGTCCGTTATCGACCCAGCTTTTTTCCCTTCACTGAACCGAGTGCGGAAATGGATATCTCCTGTGTCATCTGCAAAGGAAAAGGCTGCCGGGTTTGCTCACATACCGGCTGGCTGGAAATTCTGGGTGCCGGCATGGTACATCCGCGGGTATTGCTCAACGGCGGGTACGACCCGGAAAAAGTATCAGGATTTGCGTTCGGGATGGGTATCGAGCGGGTCGCCATGCTGAAACACGGCATCAATGACCTGCGCCTGTTCTTTGACAATGATAAAAGATTTCTTACGCAGTTTTAAGGAGGTGGCATGATGGCAGTATCAATCAATTGGCTGAAACAATATGTAGACATTCCCTGGTCCCCCCAGGAATTGGCGCATCGGCTGACCATGGCCGGGATTGCGATTGAAGGCGTGGATGAGATAAACGGCGACAGTGTTCTGGAACTGGATTTGACCCCCAATCGCGGTGATTGTCTGGGCATGATCCATCTGGCCCGGGAAGTGGCGGCGCTGCAGCATCAGGAAATCAAGATCCCGCCGTTAAAAATCAGGGAAAACGGGGAAAAGATAGATGACTATATCAAAGTGGACATCGCCGATGCGGATTTGTGTCTGCGTTATGCAGCCCGGGTGATCAAAAATGTAAAAATCAAACCATCTCCGGAGTGGCTGCAGACCTGTCTGGTCAACAGCGGCATCCGTCCCATCAATAATGTGGTCGACATCACCAATTTCGTTATGCTGGAAACCAATCAGCCCTTGCATGCCTTTGACTACGATCTGCTCAGCCAGGCCAAGAGAATCCTGGTGCGCCGGGCCGAAGCAGAGGAAAAGATCGTGACGCTGGATGATGTGGAAAGAATGCTGGACAAGGAGATGCTGCTCATTACCGATGACGGCAGACCGGTGGCGCTGGCCGGCATCATGGGTGGACAGAATACGGAAATCAGCGATGATACGGTCAATGTTCTGTTGGAATCAGCTTGTTTTTATGGCGTCGGCATCCGCAAAACATCACGCAAACTGGCGCTGCGCAGTGATTCATCGATGCGCTTTGAAAAAGGTGCGGACGTCAATGGACTGATTTATGCCTTGAACCGGGCGGCGGACCTTATTCAGCAACTGGCGGAGGGGGAAGTGGTACAGGGCATTTGCGACTGCTATCCGGCTCCCCAGACCCTGCGGACGGTCGGACTGCGTCCCCGGCGGATCAACGCTTTGCTGGGCATCAACCTGACCACGGAGGAAATCAAAGGCTATATCCATGATCTAGGGTTTTCGCTGGAAGAAAAAGACGGTCAGTTGATGGTGGAGGTGCCCAGCTATCGTCCCGACATTGAGCTGGAAGCCGATTTAATTGAAGAAGTGGCCCGGCTGCACGGTTATGAACATATTCCGGCTACGTTTCCCGGTGCGGCTTCCCGGGGAGGACTGAGCCCCTATCAGCATTTCCGGGAAAAAATCCAGAACCTGATGGCCAGAACTTTTTATGAAGTCATTAATTACAGCTTTATCAGCCCGCGCTATTTTGACCTGCTCGGCTTGGCGGAAGACAATCGGCTGCGTCACACGGTGCAGGTGGCCAATCCCTTGTCGGAAGAGCAAAGCGTGATGCGTACTATGCTCCTGCCGGGGCTGTTGGAAACCGTCAGCCGCAATCTAGCCCGGAAAAACAGCAATTTGGCCTTTTTTGAACTCGGCAAGGTGTATTTCCCCGAGAAAGGTGAACAACTGCCCCGCGAGGAATTAAAACTCGGGGCAGTAGTGGCCGGACGGTTGGAGAGCAATTGGCTTAAACAAAATGTAGAAATGGATTTTTTCTATCTGAAAGGTATTTTGGAAAACTTCCTGTCCCAGCTGGGTATTGAAAACACTCAATTTAAGGATGTCGTCTTGGACGCTTATCATCCCGGTCGCTGTGCACGGATTCTTTGTCAAGGACAGGAACTGGGCGTCATTGGGGAAGTCCATCCGCTGGTGAGACAGAACTTTGACCTCAAACCGCGGGTTTGTGCTTTCGAATTGGATGTTGACCGCTTGTTTGATTTGTCCAGTCCCAAACATATGATGGAAAGCATCACCCGCTACCCGGCTGTGGAAAGAGATATTGCCCTGCTGCTGCGGGAAGAGATACAGTCCGATCAAATTGTCGAGGTGATTAAAAACAGCGGCGGGCCTCTTCTGCAGAAGGTCAGCTTGTTTGATGTCTATGCCGGTGACAGGCTGGAAGCAGGACATAAAAGTCTGGCCTATCGCATGGTGTTCCAATCTGGAGAACGCACTTTGACAGAAGCTGAAGTCACCCAGGTCATGGAGGCCATTGTCCATGCAATCAAAGACAAACTCGACGTGCGTCTGCGCTGATAAATCTCTTTACAAAAGCATATCTATTATGAAAAGGGGGATATTCTGCCGGGCAGTAGTGTCCCCCTTTTGGTCAATCGTGTATAATGTTCTGAAGGGAGGAGATAGGATTGTCCAAACTGTCAGCGAAAACAAACCAGATCAATGTGCTGGTCAAAGGACTGGGCAACATTACTGCGGCTGCAGGGATCTCTCTGGAAGCGCTCATTGCCGGATTGCAGCTGTCTCATGAGTTGCCGGTCGTAGCCGGGATTGTCAATAACCGCCTGCGGGATTTAAACTTCTTGCTGGATCGCGACTGCGAAGTGGAAATGGTCGAATTATATTCGGAAGCCGGTCTGAAAATTTATCGCCGCAGTGCTTCGTTCCTGTTGCTCAAAGCGTGCAAGGACCTGTTCCCTGAACGCCGTCTGATGATCAAACACACCCTGTCCAACGGCACCTACTGTGAGTTTCTGGATGAAACCATTAACAATGTTGAGGTTGAGCAGATTGCCAGGCGTATGCAAGAAATCGTGGAGGCGGATTTGCCCATTCAAAGAAAACGTCTGCCCAAACAGCAGGCCCAGGAACTGCTGGCCCGGCAGGGCAAACCAGATACGGTGAAAATCCTTGCCCACCGCGATAAAGAAGAAGTCCATATTTATGAATTGGACGGCTTTTATGAATATTTTTACGGTTACATGGTCAGCCATACCGGAGTCTTAAACAAATTCAAACTAATCTACTATCCGCCGGGACTGGTTTTGCAGACCCCGGAACCCAATGATCCTGATCTCAGTCAGCCTTTTCATGAACAAGGCAAACTGTTCCAGATTTACCAGGAAGCCAAAGCCTGGGCCGGGATGCTCAATACCTCCCATCTGGGCGCCTTGAATGATATTATTGAAAACGGCAAAATCGATGATTTAATCAGGGTCAACGAAGCCCTGCAGGAAAAAAAGATTGCCCAGATTGCTGATATGATTGTACACAATCCCGGGGTACGAGTAGTGCTCATTGCCGGTCCGTCTTCCTCCGGGAAAACCACCTTTGCTCAGCGTCTGCTGATCCAGTTGCGGGTCAATGGGTGCCGGCCGGTATCCATTTCCCTGGACAATTATTTTATCGATCAAAAACTGACCCCGCTGGATGAAAACGGGGAATATGATTTTGAAGCCATCGAAGCATTGAAGCTGGATTTGTTCAACGAGCATCTCACCCGCCTGGTTGAAGGAGAAGAGATCGAGATGCCCATCTATGACTTCAAGCAAGGCTGCTGCCTGGAGAAGGGCATAATGCTGAGCGTCCCGGCGGGAGAACCGATTATTATTGAAGGAATTCACGGCTTGAATGACCAGCTGACCTGGAGCATCCCCCGCGAACAAAAGTTTAAAATCTATGTCAGTGCCCTTACCCAACTCAACATTGATTATGCCAACCGCATTCCTACTACCGATTGCCGCTTGCTGAGGCGCATCATCCGCGACAGCCGGACTCGTGGTTATTCGGCCTTAAATACCATCAAACGCTGGCCTTCGGTGAGAAGGGGAGAGGAGAAACACATTTTTCCTTTCCAGGAGAATGCGGACATCATGTTCAACAGCTCCCTGGTCTATGAACTGGCCGCCCTGAAGCCGCTGGCCGAACCACTGTTAAAGGAAATCAGTGCGGATCACCGCGAATATACTGAAGCGCGGCGTTTGTTGAAATTCCTGAGCTATTTCCGCTCCATCGTCCCGGATCCGATCCCGCCCAACTCGATATTGCGCGAATTCGTAGGCGGCAGCTGGTTTGACGTCTAATCCACGCAAGTTGGGGACGGTTCTTGACTTGCGTATTTACTGTGGTTTTTGTCTGATGTTTATGTATTCGTTCCGCTTGGGGCCGGTCTTTTGACTGGCTATAGTTACAGTATCAGCGCGCATTTGTTACCTCGGGGTCTTGAGACAAATACGTAAGTCTCGTTTTTGGGTACGAATGTATTTATTAAACGGTAAGCGCTCTTTGCGTCGTTATGTTTAAGCACACGGCTGTTGCCTTGCCCCTTGGGCTGCACAAAAACATAAACCTCTGTGGAGGGGTAGCGATAAAAATCCCAAGTCAGCGCAAGTTTATACGATTTTCAGGCCGGGCAGCAGCCCGGCCATGGTTTGGCGGGCAGCTTCCATCTCCTCGGGCAGGGGGGGAGGAACTGTCAACAGCGGTGTACTTAGGCCCAACTGTTCCCACTTGGGCCTGCCCAGAGTGTGATAGGGCAGCAATTCTAGCCGTTCTACATTGGGCATCGATTTAATCAGGTCAGCCAGCCGGGCCAGATCCGCCGGGAGATTGCTGATCCCGGGGATGATTACATATCTGATCCAGACTGGCAGCTTGATACTGGTCAGATAACGGGCCAAGGCGAGGGGGCGCTGCGGCGATTGTCCGCAGATCTCACGGTGTTTATCGGGATCGGGATGTTTGATGGACAGCATCACCAAATCGGTTACCCCCATTAAAAATTTTACCTTCTCCAGCGCTGCAAAACCGCTGGTGTCGATTGCCCGATGGACATCCAGCTTCTTTAATTCCGCAAACAGAACTTCCAGAAAATCCGTCTGCAGCAGCGGTTCTCCGCCGGAAACCGTAACCCCCCCTCCGGATGCGCGAAAATAGGGAAGATAGTCTTTGATATCGGTCAGCAACCAGGCGAGGCTTTTAACCTGACCTTTACTCATGTGCCAGGTATCAGGATTGTGGCAAAAGGCACAGCGCAGCGGACAGCCCTGCATAAACAGCACATAGCGAATGCCGGGCCCGTCCAGCATACCCATGGTTTCGATGGAATGAAGATAGGCTTCATGTAGCATGTCTTACCCTCCAGATAAACGTCGTGGTCGCTGGCTAAAATCGGTGTAAACTCGTCAAAACGTTAAACGCAAGAACTCCATGTACCCCTGGCGCTCTTCATGGAGAATCGCGCATGCCGCCAATTCGCGGAGTGGTTACAATGCCGCATGGATCGTGCGGTTGATCACGTCCAGCTGCTGCTCTTTGCTCAGTTTAATGAAATTGACTGCATAGCCCGACACCCGGATGGTCAGCTGGGGATATTTTTCCGGATGCTGCATGGCATCTTCCAGGGTCGCCCGTTCCAGGACGTTGACATTGATATGATGGCCGCCTTGGGCGAAATATCCATCCAGTAAGGCAGAAAGCTTGCCGGGTCGTTCTGTCTCCTCTCGCCCCAGGCCGGCTGGAACGATAGAAAAAGTATAGGAGATGCCGTCCAGGGCATACCGATAAGGCAGTCGGGCTACCGAATTCATGGCAGCCAGGGCACCGCGCTTATCTCGCTGGTGCATGGGATTGGCACCGGGGGCGAAGGGTTCACCGGCTTTGCGTCCGTCCGGGGTGCTGCCGGTTTTTTTACCGTACACCACGTTGGAAGTGATGGTCAGAATCGACAAGGTTGGCTGTGCATTGCGGTAGGTGTGATGTTTTTTCAGTTCCTCGAGAAAGGTTTTCTGTACCTTGACGGCCAGTTCGTCGGCACGGGGATCATTATTGCCAAAGGCTGGGTATTCTCCTTCCACTTCATAGTCAATCGCCAAACCCTGCCGGTTGCGAATCACTTTAACCCGGGCATACTGGACCGCGGCCAGGGAATCGGCGACCACTGACAATCCGGCGATGCCAAACGCCATGGTGCGGTGCAGGGCAAGGTCATGCAGGGCAAATTCCAGCCTTTCATAGGCATATTTGTCGTGCATGTAATGAATAATGTTCATGGTATTGACATAAGTTTTGGCCAGCCAGGCCAGCACTTGTTCATAGCGCTCCCACAATTCATCAAAATCAAGGTGGTCGGCGGTGATCGGCTTGATGTTGGGTGCAACTTGCAAGCCCAGCAATTCATCCATCCCTCCGTTGATGGCATACAGCAGGGCTTTGGCCAGGTTGGCCCGGGCGCCGAAGAACTGCATTTGTCTGCCGATGCGCATGGCGGAAACGCAGCAGGCGATGCCATAATCATCTCCCCAGTAAGAACGCATCAGGTCATCATTTTCATACTGGATGGAGCTGCTGGCAATCGAAGTGCGGGTGCAAAAAATTTTAAAAGGGGCCGGCAGGTTGGCTGACCATAAAACCGTCATATTGGGCTCCGGTGCCGGGCCTAGATTCGCAAGGGTGTGCAGGAAACGAAAAGAGCTGCGGGTAACCAAGCTGCGTCCATCCACGCCCATGCCGCCGATGGCTTCCGTGACCCAAACCGGGTCGCCGGAGAATAATTCATTATACTCGGAAGTGCGCAGGAAGCGAACCAGGCGCAGCTTCATACAAAACTGGTCAACCAGTTCCTGGGCGAACTCTTCGTTGATGTCACCGCGCTGCAGATCACGCTGCAGATAAATGTCCAGGAAGGTTGATACCCGCCCCAGGCTCATGGCGGCGCCATTTTGCTCTTTGATTGAGCCCAGGTAGCCAAAATAGACAAATTGGCAGGCCTCCCGTGCGTTGCGGGCGGGGCGGGTAATGTCGAACCCGTAGGCGGCAGCCATTTCCGCCAGTTCTTTTAAGGCGGCGAGCTGTTCGGTGAGTTCTTCCCGCTGGCGGATTAATTCTTCGGTAAAATTGTCCCGCTCCAGGCCGGTCATCAGTTTTTGCCGGTCCTCCATCAGCCGATCCGTTCCATATAGGGCGATACGGCGGTAATCACCGATGATCCGGCCGCGTCCATAGGCATCCGGCAACCCGGTAATGATGCCGGCTTTGCGAGCCTGGCGTATTTCCTGGGTATAGGCGTCAAAAACCCCCTGATTATGGGTTTTGCGGTAATGGGTGAAAATCAGTTCGATTTCCGGATCGAGTTTGTAGCCATAGGCATCAACTGCCGAACGCACCATGCGTATGCCGCCGTTGGGCATGATGGATCGTTTTAAAGGTTCATCAGTCTGCAGGCCGACGATCAATTCCAGGTCACGATCAAGGTAACCGGGCGGGTGAGAGGTGATAGAGGAGACTGTTTTGGTATCAATCGAGTAAACCCCCTGACGGCAATGCTCCTCCTGCATTAAAGCTTTAACTTTTTCCCACAGCTGCAAGGTCCGCTGACTGGGTGGAGAGAGGAAATCGTCACCGTCGGTATAGGGGGTATAGTTTTTCTGGATGAAATCCTGTACGTCAATCTCCTCGTTCCAGGCACCCTTTTGAAAACCTTCCCATGCTGTATTTTCCATCTGTTTGCTCCTTTATGCGAAGTTTGCTGAGCGATTGCCAGCTTGTTTTTCTTGGCATGATCAGTTTTATTTTTTGTTTTGCCGGGTAATCGTATACCTAAAGGAGGATAAATCACTTGCAGACAGTTTCTTTTAATAAAAAAAAACAAATCCAGTCCAACCGGTGGTTTATAATTATTGCTTTTCAGTATAGGATTAACATATGAGCATTTTGCATTATTTATCGATTTACACAAGAGCATTGACAAAACACAGCCTGTACCCTTGCCGGTTTCTCAAATCCATTTCATATGGTTTACTAAAAAAGTTTTTATGCAAAACGCGCATATATCAATTAACAATGATTAAATCGTTTTAAGGAGCGGGTGGATATGGATGGAAAAATTCTGGTCGTGGATGATGAAGAGTCATTGGTCAGATTGATTGGTTATAACCTTGCCAAAGAAGGGTTTACCATTCTCGCTGCCGATGACGGCAATGTTGCCTGGCAAATGATCAGAGAGGAAAAACCTGATCTAATCGTGCTGGATCTGATGCTGCCCGGCAAGGACGGTTTGGAAATCTGCCGGGATTTGCGCCGGGAAGACAACGATACACCGATTCTGATGCTCACTGCCCGGGAAGAAGAAATCGACAAAGTCCTGGGTTTGGAACTGGGGGCGGATGACTATATGACCAAGCCCTTCAGTGTAAGGGAGCTGAATGCCCGGGTAAAGGCAATCCTGCGCCGCAACCGCGGGATGACAAAGCCGGTTCCGGAAACCAAGGAAACCCGCATCGGCGATTTTATCATTAAAGCAGATCAATATGAGATATACCATCAGGGACAACGGCTTGATCTGACATTAAAGGAATACGAACTGCTGGAAGTTCTGCTCAGAAACCACGAACGGGTATTGAAACGGGAGTATCTGCTGCAATTGTTATGGGACTATGCGGACGGCGTCAACACCCGGGTGCTGGATGTACATATCAGCAAATTGCGGGATAAAATCGAAAACGACCCCAAAATCCCCGTCTATATAAAAACGGTTCGCGGGGTGGGGTATAAATTTGAGGTGAATGATAATGTTTAAAAGTTTTCGCGGCAAATTGACCGGCAGCTATCTGCTGATTATCCTAATGCTGCTGCTAATCGGCGGCGCGATGACCTATTTTGGTTTTAAAGATTATTATTTGCATAATTTGCAGCAGCGTTTGACCCGGGAGGCCATGCTGATTGCTGATATCATCAAATATATGCAGCCCGAATCGGCAGCAACATATCATGAACTGTGTGCCACGGCAGCCCGTGACAGTGCGATGCGGGTCAGTATTATCGACCAGGACGGACAAGTACTGGGGGATTCGGATTACGATGCCAGTCAGCTGCAGACACATAAATCGAGACCCGAAGTCTATCAGGCCCTGCACGGTCAAACAGGTGTTGCCATACGCTACAGCGCCACGGAAAAAGTAAACATGCTGTATGTAGCCGTCCCTTTTGCACATCAGCAGCAGACCGGTGTGGTCAGACTGGCCATGCCGTTGTCAGATTTAGCCGCCATTAACCATAAGATTTTGATGATCATGCTGCTGGCGTTGTTCATATCAGCAGCGCTGGCACTTCTTCTGAGCCTCTATATGGCCAGCCGGATAGCAGGGCCCTTGGTTGAGATTACTGCAGCCACCCGTGATTTGTCCAGCGGCAACCTCCAACGCCGGATCAGCTGCTATGGTGATGACGAAATGGCCTATTTGGCCAGCGCTTTCAACGATATGTCGGGGAACCTGGAAAAAGGCATGATTGCCTTGAATGACATGAAAAATCGCTTTCAGACCTTGCTGGAGAACACGGTCAACGGGATCGTGCTGATAGATCCCGGCGGCATTGTCTCGTATGCCAACCCGGCTGCCCTGAAGCTGCTGCAGATTGCGGAAGTAATGATCGGCCGCAGCAAAACGGAAGTCATCAATCATTATGAATTGCTGGAAATGATCAGTCAAGTGGAAGCCGGGTGGCAGCCGTTACACAAAGAACTCGTCCTGCATCAATCCGGCGGCAAAACAGTCGAGGTCAACATTGTTCCGATTGGCGGAGATGAAAGGAGTCATCAGGGAGTCCTGGCGGTTTTAAATGACATCAGTGACCTGAAACGGATTGACCAGATACGCAAAGATTTCGTGGCCAACGTATCCCATGAACTCAAAACGCCTTTGGCTTCCATCAGTGGTTTTGCCGAGACACTAATGCATACAAGCGGAGAAGAGCAGGAAACCGTGCAGGAATTCAGTCGGATCATCTATGAGGAAGCCCAGCGCCTCAAGACCATGATTAATAGCTTGCTGGAACTGTCACGGCTGGAAGCGGAACAATCCGTGGTGGCCTTTCAGCCTACGGATGTTGATGCGGTCTTGCGCCAGGCCTTGCAGGTCATGCAGCATCAGAGCCGGACGCAAATGATCAACCTGGAATATCTTGCGCCTGCCGGCAAGCCAATGATAGAAAGTGACCCCGATTTAATCATGCAGGTTGTCAACAATCTGCTGGATAATGCGGTGAAATACAGTGCCCCCGGCGGGACGGTCAAACTGCAGCTGGAAGAGTCGGAAAGCCATATCATAATCAAAGTGATTGACAGCGGCGTGGGCATTCCCGAACCGGAACAGCAGCGCATCTTTGAAAGGTTTTACCGCGTGGACAAGGCCCGTTCGCGCAAAACCGGCGGCAGCGGTCTGGGATTGGCGATCGCCAAACACATATTGGAAAAGCTGGATGGATCAATTACCGTGATTAGCAAGCCGGGCGAAGGATCTGTTTTTGCAGTATGTTTGCCTAAATAAAAAATGTATTGCTGGTTGTAATAAAATTTAAAACATTCGCGCATATCATTCATAAACAGTATAATAATACTGTACGTATCAAGATACTTAATAAGGAGCGTGAATGTATGATTAACCGAGAACAGCTGCAGATGTGTACTTTACCCGAACTATTGAACCGTGCCGCAATGAAATTTGGCGAACGCCGCTGCCAGTGGTTTAAAGTGGCTCCGGGTTCGACCGAAACCGTTTCCCTGACCTTCGCCGAAGTAGGCATGAAAGTCCGCGATTTAACTGCCGGTCTGCTGTCCATGGGTATCAAGAAACAGGACCGGGCAGCCATTATGGCCTACAATTGCCCGCAATGGCTTTGGTCCGATTTTGCCATCCTCAGCAGCGGAGCAGTGACGGTTACGATTTATCCGTCTTTTTCCGTCCGTGAAATGGCCTATATCGTAAACAACTCAGGGTCGAGATTTATCTTTGTCAAGGACCAGGCCGGGGTGGATAAAGTTTATTCCGTTCTGAATGACATGCCTTCTCTGGAAAAAGTCATCGTGATGGAAGACGATTGTTCGCTGCCTGACCATGCGGCGTTCATCCATCTCAGCCAATTGCAGCAACTGGGACGCATTTACATGCACAAGAATCCCTATTGTTATGAAAAAGCCTGCGATGAAATAAAGCTCTGGGATATGGCCAGTATTATTTATACCTCCGGCACCACAGGTGATCCCAAAGGCGCGGTTCACACCCACTCAAGCTTCATGTATGCGGTCAATGCCGACAACAATATGTGGACCCGGAATGATTGCATGCTGGATGAATATGATGTCTTGCTTTCCTTCCTGCCATTGTCCCATACCTACGAAAGACAGTGCGGCCAAATGCAGTCCATCTGCTTGGGTGAAACCATTGCCTACGCCGAATCCCCCCAGACAGTGGTCGGCGATCTGCAACTGTTCAAACCCACCTGGTTCTGTTCCGTGCCGAGAATTTTCGAAAGAATCTACATGGCACTGCGGGATGCAGCTTCTGCAACCCCGGAAGGCAAGGCCGCTTTTGAAAAAGCCATGGAAATCGGCATCAAAGCGGTCGACTATGTCAGCGATGAGGAAGGCTTCATCGACATGGGGCTGGATGTCAACATGGCGGATCTGCTGCCGGAAGATCTGAAGAAAGAATACCAGTGGGCTGATCAGGCAGTATTCAGCAAAGCCAGATATATCCTGGGACCCAACTATAAAATGGCTTTTTCCGCCTCCGCCGGGCTTCCCCCCAACCTGTGCAAATCCTTAATGGCGATGGGCGTCAGAGTGTGCGAAGGCTATGGTCTGACTGAGACCATGAATGCAGTCAACTTCAGCAACTTAAAAGCGGTGTTGCCAGGTTCCATGGGACCGACCAATTACTATGCGGAAGAAAAAATTGCCGAGGATGGGGAACTGCTGGTCAGAGGACCCATGCTTTTCCAGGGTTATTACAACAATCCCCAGGCAACCGCCGAAGCATTTGACGAAGACGGTTTCTTCCATACCGGTGACATTGCAATAACAGTGCACAACAGCAAGCTGGGTGTGGATTATTACAGGATCATTGACCGCAAAAAGAGCATCATGGTGCTCGATACCGGCAAAAATGTTCCCCGCGCCAAAGTGGAAGGCAAGTTCTCCACTGCTCGTTATGTGGAACAAATCTGCGCTGTGGCGGATGAAAGAAAATATGTAGCTGCTATCGTGGTGCCCAAATTTGAAGTGGTTATTCCCTTGTTAAAGGCCAAGGGAGTAGCTTTCGATGAATCCAAGATTGTTTCCGTCGGCGAAGGCGCCGCCAAAGTCATCGTGCAGGTTGGCGACGATCTGGCCGGCAGTCCGGAGCTGCGGGCGCTGATCGATGAAGACATCGCCGAGGCCAACAAGGAACTGGAAAACTACGAGAGCATTAAAAAATATACCATCTCCAGCCGCCGTTTCCTGGAACCGCTTGAGGAAGTGACACCCACCCTGAAACTAAAGCCGCGCGTGATTCTGAAAAACTTCGCCGCGCAGGTGGAGGAAATGTATAAATAGAATCAGAACAGAGGCTGTTTGAAAAAGGCTGTCCGCTGCTGGACAGCCTTTTTTTATGGGTGTGCCTGACCGGACAGCAAGTGCTTTTATTCTTGCTGAAGTTAGGTTATAATAACATTATATGAAAGGAAGTGACGCGGCATGGATAACCATCTGACTCCGGCTCTGGAAGATTATTTGGAAATTATTTTGCGCCTGACAGAAGAAAACGGCAAAGCTACCATCACCGAAATTGCCAGTCGTCTTGGGATTGCCAAGCCCAGCGCCAACCAAGCCATCCATCATTTGCGAGCCGACGGTTTGGTTACCCAAGATCGTTACGGACCGGTTTATCTGACCGAAACAGGCCGACAGAAAGCAGAACAGGTTTGGCATCGTCACTTGATTATCAGAAGATATTTGCAGAATGTATTAAAGCTTTCCGCTGCGGTGGCGGAACGCGATGCCTGCATGATGGAACACGTTATCAGTACGGAAACACTGGCAGCAATGCTAAAAACACTTGACAGTAAAAACAAATTTTAATAAGCTTTTATTGCCAAGTTGATAATTTTTATCAAAACCCCGCAAGGGGTTTAAAAGTTCAATAAATGTTAGGTACTACTAACTGAAGAAAGGAGTTGACAACAATGGAAAAAATGATTTTAATTTCGATTATCACGCTGGCCTTGCTGTATATCATTACCAGAGTAAAAAAAAGAATAACGGGCTTGGTACAGGATGATTTCCAACTGGATTGCTCGTCTTGCGGAAGCTGCCGGAATAACAATTGTAAATCCAAAATCCAAATTGACAGAGAGGAGAGAGAAGGATGAGAACATTAAAAGACCTGCGGCCCGGAGAAAAAGGCAGGATTAAGATGGTCAAAGGCAACGGTCCCATTCGTAGAAGAATCATGGACATGGGATTGGTACCCGGCACGGAGCTGGTGATGGAACGTTATGCGCCGCTGGGCGATCCGATTGAAGTGAAAAATCATGGTTTTCATCTGAGTCTGCGGAAAGAAGAAGCCGATACCATTATTTTGGAATAGCAGACGAGGAGGAAAGAAAATGGAATATAAAAAACTGGTGATTGCGCTGGCCGGAAATCCAAATGCTGGCAAGACCACCATTTTTAACAATATCACCGGAAGCCGCCAGCATGTAGGAAATTATCCGGGGGTAACGGTAGAGAAAAAAGAAGGCAAAATCACATACCAGGGTTATGAGATAACCGTAATTGACTTGCCGGGAACCTATGGATTATCCGGTTATTCACCGGATGAACTGGTCAGCCGCAATGTGATTCTCAAAGAAAAACCGGATCTCATCGTCAATGTTGTAGACGCTTCCAACCTGGAACGCAATTTGTATCTCACCAGTCAGTTGAAGGAATTGGAAGTTCCTTTGCTGCTGGTTTTAAATATGGCCGATGTGGCTGAACAGTCCAACAAAATTGATTATACATTGCTGGCAACCTTGCTGGGCATACCGACCGTGAGAGCAGTGGGCAGCAAAAACGAAGGAACAGAAGAGATTTTGCAGCAAGCCTTAAGGAGCGTGGAAAACGAGCGCCAGTTTCCGGAAAGAGTTGTCCGTTACCGTCATGAAATCGAAGATGAATTGCTCTATTTACGAAAGCAGATGGGCGCAGCAGGTCAAAAAAAGCTGGAGATCGCCGCCAGTACCGAAAGCGGCTCTGCGGTTGCCTTGACGTATCCGAGCCGCTGGCTGGCGGTTAAACTCCTGGAAAATGATCGGGAAATCACTCAACTGATCGCCACAGTTCATCCCGAGATGCTGCCGGATATCCTTAAATCTCGGGAACGAATTCAAAATCTGATTGGCGATGATGCGGAAACCTGTCTGGTGGAAGACCGCTACGCATTCGTTCGCGGGGTATACCACGAAGCTTGTAAAGCCCATGCGATGGATCGATTGTCCGTGACCGAAAAGATTGACAGCGTTTTGTTGAATCGTGCGCTTGGGATACCAATATTTTTAGGGATCATGTGGCTGCTTTTCCAATTGACCTTTGCTCTGGGAGCCCCCCTTATGGACTGGATCGATGTCGGGGTATCCGCACTGGCCGGTTGGGTGTTGGCCCAAATGCCGGAAGGCCTGCTCAGTTCTTTGCTGGTGGACGGAATCATCGGCGGGGTTGGTGGGGTGTTGGTATTTCTTCCTAATATTGTACTGCTGTTTTTGGGAATTGCCTTACTGGAGAGCACCGGTTATATGTCCCGGGCAGCCTTTGTCATGGATGGCATCATGCACCGTGCCGGACTGCACGGAAAATCATTTGTGCCGATGCTGATTGGTTTCGGTTGTTCGGTACCCGCCATTATGGCAACCCGCACCCTGGAGAACCCGCGCGATCGTTTGGTGACCATGCTGGTTACCCCGTTAATGAGCTGCGGGGCTCGTTTGCCGGTATATACATTATTGATTGCTGCTTTCTTTAGCCCGCAGGCGGGGGGCAACGTGCTGTTTTCCTTGTACTTGATCGGTATTATACTGGCGATTGGCATGGCTCGAATTTTTCGTACTTATCTGCTCCCGGGTGAAACCGAGCCATTCGTTATGGAGTTGCCAATTTACCGGATGCCAACCCTGAAGTATCTGTTGATTCACATGTGGGAGAGAACCTGGCTTTATTTGCAAAAAGCCGGTACCCTGATTCTGGCGATGTCCATTCTTATGTGGGGATTGTTTACCTTCCCCCTGACCAATGCCCAGGAAAACCAATTCGCTGATGCCACGCAGCAATTGGAGAGCAGTTATGCCGGCAAAGTCGGCAAGGCGATTGAGCCGCTGATAAAACCGCTGGGTTTTGACTGGAAAACCGGTGTGGCGCTGGTGAGCGGGTTGGGTGCCAAGGAAATTGTAGTAAGCACGATGGGAACCTTGTACAGTATTACTGACAGCGATGTGCTGGCGGAAGAAGAGGACCATGCGGTGCAGAGCTTTGCCCAGAGAGTCAGGGAACAATCAGGGTTTACCCCGCTGGTTGCTTATGTGCTGATGTTGTTCACGCTGATCTATGTTCCCTGTCTGGCGACCATCGCGGTCATCAAGCGAGAAACCAACGGCTGGAAATGGCCGCTATTTACCGTGGGTTATACGATCGTTTTGGCCTGGGTGGTTTCCTTTGTGGTCTATCGGGCCGGACTTTGGCTGGGGATCGGGATATAGATGTTTCACGTGAAACATTGTTGATGCAAGTTGCTTTTTTCCTGGAAGATTTATTGCTCTTTATCACCAGCATGTAACCAATTCTGTCAGTGCTTCATAAAATGAGACATGTGCAAATCATTTTCCCTGGTCGAATTTATGATAACGGGAAGCAAAGCATGAATATTTTAGGAGGCTTGCAGATGGATAAACTGATTCCGTTGCATCGTCTGGCACTGGGAACTTGCGGGAAAGTAAGTCAATTGACGGCGAATGGCAATACCCGAAGGAGAATGCTGGATTTGGGTTTCATCTGCGGCACGCGGGTGCAAGCTTTGCAAAAAAGTCCCTCCGGTGACCCGGTTGCCTATGAGATTCGCGGTGCGGTCATCGCCCTTCGCGCTGATGAAGCCTCCCAAATCCTGGTGGAAGTCTTTTAAAGCCGACAAGCTGAGGATCATAAACGTGAATCACAGACAAATGTTCAGCCAACCAAGAGATACGGATCGCACAGACTGTCAAGAGGAAGCTCTCGTAGTAGCGCTGGTCGGTAATCCTAATACAGGCAAAAGTACGGTGTTTAACCGCTTGACCGGGCTCAAACAGCATACCGGCAACTGGCCGGGCAAGACGGTTGCCAATGCACGGGGGAGCTATCTTTATCAAATGCAAAGATTCGTGCTCGTCGATTTGCCGGGAACGTACTCTCTGGCGGCCAACTCGGCTGACGAAGAAGTCACCCGGGATTTTCTTTGTTCAGGAGAAGCAAGGGTAGCGGTGGTAGTTGTCGATGCCACCTGTCTGGCCAGAAATCTGCATCTGGTGTTGCAGGTACTGGAAATGACGGAGCAGGTTGTGCTGTGTGTGAATCTGCTGGATGAAGCCGAGCGCAAACAAATTCAGCTGGACTTGCCGGCACTGGCGAATATCCTTGGTGTGCCGGTGATCGGGACCAATGCCCGCAACGGAATGGGACTGGATGCTCTGAAAAAAGATCGGAAGAGCGTCGTGTAGGGAAAGAGTGTGTTCGGTTGTGTAGA
>ERZ795053.1308-NODE-1308-length-31769-cov-34.725106_pt1 | contig 31769 bp, 29 predicted proteins | sample MGYA00375137_ERZ795053 | MGnify/ENA primary metagenome ERZ795053 (study PRJEB30182, sample SAMN05720284) | activated sludge metagenome | isolation source: Anaerobic digester | place: Hong Kong | collected 2014-12-17 ...
AATTTTTGAATCGGATGGTGGAAGGCCAGCCGGTTTCGCGGGTGCGGATTAAGGTCGTGGATGGCGAGTTTGGTTTCGAGTTCGAGTGAGAGGAGCAGGCTGAAATGAACCGGTCCAGAATGAATCCCTGTCGTTTATTCTGGACCGGTTATCGATTTTTATGTGGTTGGTTGGCATGAAAATATCGTGTTGGATAGGGACTGGATTGAATTGGTATTGATCGTGCGTATTCCGAATGTGAGATTGGTGATTCATGTATTAAAGTAGCGATCAATCAAGGGGAACTTATTATGGTAACTCTGGGATTTTATGTTGGGGGCGTATCGGCGTCCTTGCTTGGGGCTACGGAGGATTCAGCGTTCGCACACGTGGTAGTGGGGCACTTCAAGTCCAGCACATTCTATTTCAATACATGTGGCGAAGTCATGAAGAGTGGTGACACTGGATTTGGTAAATTACAGAATAAAATCCTCCACTACGGCTGGATGAGCTGCAACACCCAGGTGAATGGAGTCAACCTTGCCCTTGATAAGGAAGGAAGGGCGCTGCCGCTGAACTTGGTCGGTAAGTTCATCGAAATCAAGGTCGATTGCGGTACAACGTTCGCTAGTTGGGAGCGTGTAAATACGGTGTTTAAAGTGACCGAGATGGGGAAAGATGGCAACAAAGGAAAGGTGCTTTTCGAGTTTGATGGAATGATGAAAATCTGGGCGGGAAAAATGAGCTCTGATGTTGAAATCTCGGGTGTGCTCAAGCCACTTACGGGCAAGGTGGCAGAGAACGTAGCCCTACAAGTCATCAATGCCGATGCGTCTAGGCTCTAGCATAGAGCGGCGGTTTTTTTGTTTGAGCCTTGAATAAAACCGACGCCGAGGAATAAAAAATCATGATGCAAGCCCATGATTTTGAGCTTTTTGACAGCAATCAGCAGTCCTGTACCGTCATATTCAAATGGACCGGTGTCTACGCGGGATTTTTCAAGAATGACCGGTTGTTCGACAGGTTTGGACGTTATCTGGGCTGGTGCGATGCCCAAGGTTCCGTGTGGAAGTATGACGGAGAATGGCTCGGTCATGTCGTTGAACAGAATTACTTAGCGCGCGACCTGCGGGCGTTGTCCCAGCGGCGACCGCCCCAGGTGCCCCCGGTACCGGCTCAGCCGCCGATGCCACCCACGCCGCGAGTAGCGCGGGCAGTACGGCCGAACTGTTGCGACCCACTGGAAGCTTTGCTGCGGATGCCGGCGTCGGAGGAATTGATTGGCGAGTGGTGTTCCGACGATGAAATCCTGCGGTTGAGCGAGGACGGCTCTTTTCAGTGGACGGCGATGGAATCGGCAACGGATGCCGTTGGCCGCTGGGAATTACGCGGGCAGGAGTTGCTCCTGTGCTGGGAAGGCGTCGTGGAGCCGGAACGAACCTATTGGGTGATCGAATTCAGCGGGGATTCGCTGTTGCTGCGCTGGATGAGAAAAACTGGCCGAAGCTTGCCCTTGTGGTTGCATCGCCGGGCTGTTCAACCGGACATCCGGGACGACGCCGATGAATCGCAAGCAACGTAGGGCGCTCAGCGGCGCGGCGCGGCCGGATGCTCCCGCCAGCGAAGCACGACGGGTCGAGCAGGCGATTGCCCTGCACCGGCAGGGGCAACTTGGTGCGGCGGAAGCGCTTTATCGCCAGATGCTGCGCCGGAATCCGCGGCAGGTCGACGCCCTGCATTTTCTGGGGGTGCTCGCCGCGCAGCGGCATGAAAACGACGGCGCCGTCAAGCTGATCCGCCAAGCGCTCGAACTGAACCCACGCTATGCGGACGCCCATAACAACCTGGGCAACGTGCTGGCCGCCATGGAGCAATTCGATGAGGCAGCGGCGGCCTATCGCCAAACCATCGAGTTGGCTCCCGGCAATCTCGGCGCTCGCTGCAACCTCGGCGTGATGCTACGGCGGTCCGGCCGGTTCGAGGAAGCGGTGGCCGCTTGCCAGCAGGTCCTTGCCCTGAATCCGCGACTGGCGGAGGTTCATCTCAATTTGGGCAAGGCGCTGGTCGAGCTGGAACGCCATGAAGAAGCGATGGCCGCGTTCCGCGAGGCGATTCGCCTGCGACCCGGCCATGCGTCCGCTTACAAGAGTCTGGGCATGCTGTTGTACCGGCTCAATCGTAGCGAGGAAGCCGCCGAGCTGTTTCGGGGTTGGCTGGAGCAAGACCCGGCCAATCCGGTCGCTCGGCATCTGCTGGCGGCCCATTCCGGGCACGCCGCACCAGCCCGGGCGGCGGACGATTATGTCCAGGAACTGTTCGACGGCATGGCCGACAGCTTCGACGACCATTTGCATCGGTTGGACTATCGGGCGCCGGACTTGATTGCTGGGGAAATCGGTACGACGCTGGGCATGCCGACCCAGTCGCTGGAGGTGTTGGATGCCGGTTGCGGTACGGGGCTTTGTGGGCCGCTTTTGCGTCCTTACGCCCGCCGCTTGATCGGAGTCGATTTGTCGCCGCGCATGGTGGAGCGCGCGCGGACGCGGGGGGATTACGACGAATTGGCGGTCGCGGAGTTGACCGCATTCCTCGCCGCCCGGCCAGCGTCTCATGACCTGATCGTGTCGGCGGATACGCTGGTTTATTTTGGCGATCTACGGCCGGTGTTGGCCGCCGCCGCCGCCGCCCTGCGACCCGAGGGTTGGCTGGCGTTTACCGTGGAGCGTGGCGAGGAGGGAGGAACGGAGGAATTCCGGCTCGATCGCAGCGGTCGCTACCAGCATGCCGAAGCCTATTTGCGCCGAGAACTGGTCCAGGTCGGCATGGTGGTCGAGACGCTGGAAACCGTGGATTTGCGTTTGGAAGGCGGCCATCCGGTCGTCGGGTTCCTGGTGCTGGCGCGCAAGCCATGACCGGCGACGCGAGTGGAAGCGTGATCGAAGCAAGCTTGAGGAGGTACCTGTGAACGGCAATGACGGCAAGTCCAAGGTGTTTGACGACGCTCTGCGATCCACGGTGGTGACCGGATGGTTTGACCAGGCGATGACGCAGCATCGTCAGGGCAATTTGACCCAGGCGCAGGTCTTTTACCAGCGGGTGCTCGATGCCCAGCCAGATCACCCGGAGGCATTGAATTTCCTTGGAATTCTCATGCAGCAACGGGGTCAGTCGACTCAAGCGGAACAATTCATTCGTCGGGCCATCCGCAGCACGCCCGATTATGCGGCGGCGTATACCAATCTGGGCAACGTACTGATCGTCCAGAAGCGCTACGAAGATGCCATCGCCGCCTACCGGCAAGCGACCATTTACAGAGCGGACGAAGTGGAAGCCTGCGTGAATATGGGCGCGGTGCTCAGGGGGTTGGGGCGGTTGCCGGAAGCGCTGGAGGCGTACCGGCAGGCCAGCGAGCGGCGTCCCGCAAGCGCTGAAATTCACCACCGCCTCGGTCTGGTGCTGGCCGAGTTGGGACGGTTTGAAGAAGCGATTGTCGCTCAGGAGGCCGCACTGCGCTGCGACGCCGGCCACGAGGCGGCGATCGAACAGTTGGGTGGTTTGCTGCATCGCATGGGACGCTCCGAGGACGCGCGGATGGTACTGGGCAATGCGGTGTTTCAGTTGGGAGATAGCAAAGCCGCGCTGAATTTGCTGCAATTCTGGTTGCGGTTGATGCCGGACGATCCGATCGCTCAGCATCGCTTGGCGGCTTGGTTCGGACAAGATCAAGCGCCAGAGCGCGCTTCCGACGCCTACGTGACTTATCTGTTCGATCGGTATGCGGAAGGGTTCGACCAGCATTTGGTGCAGGAATTGAACTATCAGGCGCCGGCGGTCATCGCGGAGCGGATCGCCGAAGTGCTGGGTGCGCCCGCTGCCTGTCTGGATGTTCTGGACGCCGGCTGCGGCACTGGTTTGTGCGCGCCGCTGTTGCATCCCTATGCCCGTCACTTGGTGGGTGTGGATCTGTCGCCGCGCATGTTGGACAAGGCACGCGAGCGAGGTGATTACGATGAGCTGATCGTCGCCGAGCTGACCGCGTTTCTGGCGACGCGGCCTCAAGCCTACGACCTGATCGTTTCGGCCGATACGCTGGTGTATTTCGGGGCGTTGGAAGCGGTTTTCGCTGCCGCTGCCGCTGCCTTGCGCCCTGGTGGCTGGCTGGCGTTTACGGCGGAAGCCGCGACGGGGGATGCGCCGCCGGGCGGATTTCGCATCAATCACAGTGGCCGCTATAGCCATGCGGCCGAGTATTTGCGGCAGGTCTTGGCGGAAGTGGGTCTGGAAATTCACTCGATGACGACGGCTACGCTGCGGCGGGAATGCGACCAACCCATGGTGGGTTATGTGGTGCTAGCCCACCAGCCCGTCGTCACGATCAGCTAACTGCTGGATTCTTGTCGTCGGCAAGGCTATCTTGACAAGCTCTCGGCGCGCGCGGCGGCCGGCGACCCGCCGGCCGCCGCGCGCTGCCCTTTTCCCATCCCGAGGAGGCGGTCTTGATGGTCGAGTTCGATGACGTGCGACAGTTGGTCGGCGAAATATTGCAGTTGGGAGATCGGGTCACCCGGCTCGGCCCGGATACGCCGCTGCTGGGGAGCATCCCGGAGTTCGACTCGATGACGGTGGTCACCTTGATCCATGCTCTGGAGCAGCAGTTCGATATTCAGGTTGCCGACGACGAGATTAGCGCCGAGAGCTTCGAAACCTTGGGCAAGGTTCACGAATTCGTCCGCGACAAAGCTACGGCGAGGAGTTGAGGATCGTTGTTGCCGCCGGGCGGGCGGCGGACCCATTCCACTGTGTCGCTAGAAACTCGGGAAGCCTTTGTTCCAGCCAATATTCCGCTCGCCACGGCCAGCGCCCGGCAACGAAGCCGACATGGCCGCCTCGCGAGCTGAGTTCCATCTGTACGCAAGGCGACAGTTCGCTGGCGTCCGGCACCGCTTCCGGCCGCATGAAAGGGTCGTCCAGGGCATGCAGGATGAGTGTTGGCACACGGATACGTCGCAGGTAAGGGCGGCAACTGGCTTGGGCGTAGTAATCGTGAACGCCGGCATAACCGTGCAAGGGCGCGGTGATCCGGTCGTCGAAGGTATGGAAATCTCGCAGCGTCGTCAGTTCGTCCAAGGGTACGGGCGCATCCGAGCGATGCCGGAATTTGTTGCGGTAGCTCGTTTTCAGCGCACGCAACAGGTGTGCTTGATAAAGCCGCGAAAAACCCTGATTCAGTCGCCGCGCGGTGATATCGAGTAGGAATGGAACCGATACCGCCGCCGCTGCATGTAAGGGGTTGTCGGTCCCGGTTTCTCCCAGCCACTTGAGCAGGGCGTTGCCGCCCAGCGAGTAGCCGATGGCGGCCAGGGGTGTGGTCGCTTCCTTTTGGCGCAGCCAGGTTGCCACATGGTCGATGTCGGCGGTATCGGCGGCGCAGTAGCCGCGCGCCAGCCGGTTGGGCTGGCCACCGCGACCGCGAAAGTGCATTACCACCGCCCGCCATCTGCGGCGGGCGATGGCCGCCAGTAGGCCAAGCGCATAATGAGAAGCGCTGGAGCCTTCCAGACCGTGCAGGATCAGTACGATCGGTCCCCGTCCACTAGGAAGCCAATCTAAATCCAGAAAGTCGCCGTCGGGCAATTCCAGACGTTCGCGCCGTAGGGGCACCCGAGGTCGGCGTCGACACAGCACCGGCCACAGCGTTTGAGCGTGCGGGCCGGGCAACCACCATGCCGGGTCATAGTCAGCGGGTTGCATGGTGGCAATGACCGGATCGTGAGAGGGGTGGAAAGAGCGATCTGGGTTTGGCGCCGGTAGCCGAGGCGAGGGTTAAAGGCACAGCGACGACCCAACGGGATTTGATGGAAAGGCCGGTGCCGATGCCCGAGATAATCCAGCGCTGCCGGGCTTGTCTCGGGTTCGGTCAATCGGTCGGTAAGAAGAACAATCTGAAATGATCTGGGGCGCGGCCTGTCCATCGCCGCGCCCTAACGCACTAGCGGCGGTTCATTCAGGTTGCGCCAATTCCTCTTCCTCGACCGCGTCCGGGGCGGCGGATGCCAGCGGTTTCGCGGCCGGTTCCGTCAGCGGTTCTTCCCCGATCGTCGTATCGGCCAGCAGCTCACCCAGGGCGGTTGTGGTCAGCACCGGTTCCGGCAGCGGTTCCGGACGCAGCACCAAGCCACCCAGTGGCGGCACGGTGATGGTGATCGAGTACGGGTGTTCCATCCACGGCCGTTCCTCGGCGATCAGGTCGATCCCACCGTTACCGACGCCGCTTCCGGCGTAATAGTGGGAGTCGGAGTTGAAAATTTCCGTGTAACGGCCCGCTCGCGGTACGCCGATGCGGTAGCTTTGGCGCGGGACCGGGGTAAAATTGACCACGACCACTAAGAAATCGTCATCCTTTTTGCGCTGATAACTCAGGATGGACTGCTCGGCGTCGTGACAGTCGATCCATTCGAAACCCTGCCATTCGAACTCGTAGTGATGCAGCACAGGATCGCTGTGATAAAGCCGATTCAGGTCGGTGACCAATTGTTTCAAACCCCGGTGGAAATCATACTGCAACACCCACCAGTCGATGGGGTTGGCGCTGTTCCACTCGTTGCCCTGGCCGAACTCGGTGCCCATGAACAGCAGTTTCTTACCGGGGTGGGTGAACATGTAGAGATAGAGCAGCCGCAGATTGGCGAAGCGCTGCCATTCGTCGCCCGGCATCTTGTTAATCATTGAGCCTTTGCCATGCACCACTTCGTCATGCGAGAACGGCAGCATGAAATTCTCGGTGAAGCAGTACAACATGCTGAAGGTCAGCAGATCGTGGTGATATTTGCGATGAATCGGATTCTGCGCCATGTAGCGCAGAGTGTCGTTCATCCAACCCATGTTCCATTTCATGCTGAAGCCTAGCCCGCCCAGGTAGGTCGGTCGGGTGACCTGCGGCCAGGAGGTGGATTCCTCGGCGATGACCATCGCGCCGGGGTGTTCGCTGTGGACCACCGTATTCAGCTCGCGCATGAAATCGATGGCTTCCAAGTTCTCGCGCCCGCCGTATTTGTTGGGAATCCACTCGCCTTCCTTGCGTGAATAATCGAGATACAGCATCGAGGCGACCGCATCCACCCGCAGACCGTCGAGATGGAACTCCTCGATCCAGTACAGGGCGCTGGACAGTAGGAAGTTCTTCACCTCGTAGCGACCGAAGTTGAAGATCAGCGTACCCCAGTCGAGATGTTCGCCCTTACGGGGATCGGTGTGCTCGTACAGCGCCTCGCCATCGAAGCGGGCCAAACCGGAAGCGTCCTTGGGGAAGTGCGCCGGCACCCAATCGAGGATGACGCCGACATCGTGTTGGTGGCAGTAATCCATGAAATAGCGGAAATCGTCCGGGGTGCCGAAGCGGCTGGTCGGGGCGTAGTAGCCGGTGGTCTGATAACCCCAGGAGGCATCGTAGGGATGCTCGGTGATCGGCAGCAGCTCGATGTGACTGAAACCGGTTTCCTTGACGTATTCCACCAACTGGTGCGCCAGTTCCCGATAATTCAGGAACTCGCCTTCCGGCCCGCGCCGCCACGAGCCGATATGGACCTCGTAGATGGACATCGGTTGATGCAGCCAGTCGGATTTCTTGCGCCGTTCCAGCCAGTCGGCATCGCGCCAAGCATAGGTGGTGGGCTTGGTGACGATGGTGGCGGTGCTGGGACGCAGCTCGAACTGTTGGCCGTAGGGATCGGACTTCAGCATGATCGCGCCGCTATTGCGGTTGCGGATCTCGAACTTGTACAGATCGCCCGGGCTTACGTTGGGGATGAACAGCTCCCATACGCCGCTGCCGCCGCGTACCCGCATGGGGTGGATTCGACCGTCCCAGCGGTTGAAATTGCCGACCACGCTGACCCGTTCGGCGCTGGGTGCCCACACCGCGAACAGTACGCCGGCCACACCATCCGCCTCGTGCCGGTGCGCGCCCAGGAAGCGGTAGGAATGCCAGTGCTTGCCCTCGCCGAACAGGTAGAGATCGAAATCGGGCAATTGCGGTGGAAAGCAGTAGGGATCGTGGGAGATATGCTCGTGGTGGTCACCATCGCGCCAGATCAACCGGTAGCGCTCTGGGACTTGATCGACCTTGCCCTGCCACTCGAACAGATCAGTGTTGGGAATCCGCTCCAGAGGCAGGTTGCCTTCGGCGATGTGCACTTCCTGGGCGTAGGGCAAATGGGCGCGCACCACGACTTTCTTGTCTTGCGGGTGGCGGCCCAGCACGGCGAAAGGATCGTGATGGCGGGCTTCGATAATGCGTTGCAGTTCGGGTTGGAGTTTCGGGCTCGTCACGTGGTGCATCCTTAATTAGTGTTGACGGTTTTTGGGCCATGCCCGGCAGTGGCTGGACTCCAGCCGCAAAACCGGACAACAACGCGCGAACGAAAATCGCGCGTTGCGCGGAATCGGGAAACGGCAAGCGTTTGGAGTCGGGCGTCCAACGCCATGTGCGCTAATGGGTTTAGTATAACCCCGAATCCGCTAAATAATGACTTTCCGTAAGGGTACCGGTGGATACCCCGCGCGTCGGGCAGCCCATGGTGCGGCGTTCCATGTCGCGATGCTCGTTTTATTCCAGTCGTTCGATGCCCAGCGTCCGCAACACGTATTTCTCGTACACTGGCTCCGACGTGCCAGTCTTGATCTTGTGGATGAAGTATTTTTCGAAGGCGATTTTGGCGTAGTGAACCCACTTGCCTTTTTTGAACCAGTTGACGTTGCGCGGCGGGATCTGCGGCAGCGCCACGAAAGCCGCGCCGGTATCGCCCATGTCCGCCAGGCAGATGGCGTTCCAGGTACCCTTGGCGACGGTTGGCTGACCCGCCAGGTCGGCCTGAATGTTCTGAACGATGGCGGACACCATTGATTCGATCATGTAACCGGTCTTGGGCATCCCGGTGGGCACCGGTGTGGCCTCGACCGGCGGGATCGCCACGCACACCCCGGCCGAGAAGATGTTGCGGTACTTGAGGCTGCGCTGGTTGGCATCGATTAGTACGAAGCCGCGCGGATTACATAGGCCATCCACGGCGGCGACCGGGTCCACGCCGCGAAACGCCGGTAGGGTCATGGCGAACTTGAAGGGCACTTCATGTTCCTTGATCACTTCGCCTCGTTCGTTGTATTCCTCGACCAGGGCGCAGTCGGCCTCGATCCGAGTAGTCTTGGCGTTGGTGATCCATTTGATGTGTCGGTTGCGCAAATCCGATTCCAGCATGCCCTTGGAGTCGCCGACACCGCCCAGGCCCAAATGGCCGATGTACGGCTCGCTGGTGATCATAGTCATGGGTACGTGCTTGCGCAGCTTGCGCTTGCGCAGGTCGGCGTCGAGAATGAATGCGCTTTCGTAGACCGGTCCGAAACAACTGGCCATGGGCATCGCACCCACCACGATCGGGCCAGGGTCCTCGCAGAAGGCTTCATAGGCTTCGTAGGCGGTCTGGGCATGGTCCACCGCGCAGACCGAATGGGTGTGGCCATTGTGAGGACCGGTGCCCGGTACTTCGTCAAAGGCTAGTTTGGGACCGGTGGTGATGACCAGGTAGTCGTAATCGACGGTTTGCCCGTCTTGTATCGTGAGCCGGTTGTGGGCGGCGTCGATATGGGTGACCGGCCGACCGATGAAACGAATACCCTTCTTTGCGAGGTAGGGGCCGATCGGGAAGGCGATATCGCCGCGCTGGCGCCAGCCGACCAGCAACCACGGGTTGGAAGGGAGGAATTGGAACTCCTCGCTCGCGTTGATCACCGTGATATCGTGGGTCTTGCCTAGTTTTTCCCGGGCTTCGTAGGCGAAGGGGATGCCGCCGATACCCGCGCCCATCACAACGATATGAGCCATGGTAGTTCTCCTGAACCCTCTGCGGGGTGCTTGATATGGTCGTTTGTGAAGCCGATTGAGGTGGATAACATCTTCAAATTGAAGCATAGAGCATTTCCGCGGGCTTGGCCGGATGCCGACACGCGATGATTCGTGACGCGTCGGCATCCCCGTATCGCCGCAGTCTGGTAAGATTATGGCGGTATCATCCAGACGTATCCGATAACCCGAGCAGGTCTAAAACATATCCAAAAGGACGATCCATGAACTCTCGTAAACTGCTTGCATTCGCGCTGGTTTTGGGGTTGGGCATGCTGGCGGGTTGTTCCGGCGAACAACCGAAAAAGCCGGTGAGCTTCCAGAAGGACGTGTATCCGATTCTGAAAGCGAACTGTGCGGAGTGCCATACCGCGCCCGACGGCGAGGGCTACACCAAGAGTGGTTTGGCGCTGAGCACCTATGAGGAATTGATGAAGGGTACCAAGATGGGTCCCATCATTATTCCCGGACAGAGTCTCAACAGCAGTTTCAACCGGTTGATCGAAGGCCGCCCCGGTGTGGATCCTTCCATTCAGATGCCGCACGGCAAGGTCAAATTGCCGGAAGCGCAACTGGCTATCATTCGTCAGTGGGTCGATCAGGGCGCCAAGAACAACTAAGCGACTCATGTCGTTTCCCGCCCACATGTCGATTTTTCCCCCGATGCCAGGGGAAGGTCGACATGTGGACCGATTGCACCCGCTGAAATAACCCGGTTCGTCCGCCCGACCCCCATTCTCCGTTCCTCACCCATCCGGCGTTGGAGCGGGCCTGTTCCGTTGGATCGTTTTGGGGAGGCATCATGGTAAGTTCCCGGCAGACCGCGCTGGCCGGCGCGGATTTCGATACCTGGTTGAGCACCCTGCAAGTTCGCTGGTCGCCGGCTCAGATCGAGGTCGTCCGGCATGCCTACGCGCTCGGTGGCGAACCGGAACTAGCGGTGGCCGACCTGTTGGCCGACCTGCGCGTGGATTACGAAGTGGTCGTTGCCGCGCTGCTGCACGAACCGGTTGCGGCCGGGCAGGTCGAGTCGGCCTTGGTCGAGGAGGAATTCGGACCGGCTGTCGCGCGTTTGGTCGACGGCATCGCCAAACTCGATGCCATCGGCGAATTGCACCAGAGTGGCCAGCATGTCGGCCATCAACTGGAAAGCCTGCGCAAGATGTTGTTGGCGATGGCGCAGGACGTGCGGGTCGTGTTGATCAAGCTGGCAATGCGTCTGCACGAACTGCGCCAGTTCGGGCAGCATCCCGCCGCCGAACAGTGTCGCATTGCCCAGGAAACCTTGGATATCTTTACCCCACTGGCCAACCGACTGGGCATCGGCCGCATCAAGTGGGAGATGGAAGACCTGGCGCTGCGCTACCTGGAGCCGCCAGCTTACAAGCAAATCGCCACCGCCCTCGACCAGCGCCGCGCCGACCGGGAAAGCTATATCCACCGGGTTGTGGAGGAGTTGCGCGACCGTCTGCGCCAGGTCGGCATCCGCGCCGAGGTCAGCGGCCGAGTCAAGCATATCTACGGCATCTGGCGAAAGATGCAGCTCAAGAAGCTGTCCTTCGAGCAGATTTTCGATGTGCGCGCGGTGCGGGTCATGGTCGATACGGTGAACGACTGCTATGCCGCGCTCGGCGTGGTGCATGCCTGCTGGAACCATATCCATCAGGAGTTCGACGACTACATCGCCCATCCCAAGCCCAACGGCTATCAATCGCTGCACACGGCGGTGGTGGGACCGGAGGGTCGGGCCCTGGAAGTGCAGATTCGAACCTTCGCCATGCATCAGAACGCCGAATTGGGCGTCGCCGCCCACTGGCGCTACAAGGAGGGCGGCGAGAGTCCTGGCGAAACGGCCGAACAGCAAATCGCCTGGTTACGGCAGATTCTGGAATATCGGGAGGAAGAAAGCGGCGACAGCGATCTACTGGAGCATTTCAAGGCCGAGGCGTTCCAGGATCGGGTGTACGCCATCACGCCCAAGGGTGCCATCGTCGAACTGGCGCAGGGAGCGACACCGCTGGATTTCGCCTACCACATCCATACCGAAGTCGGTCATCGCTGTCGGGGCGCCAAGGTCAACGGCCGCATCGTGCCGCTCACTTACGAACTCAAGAATGGCGAGCAAGTGGACGTGCTGACCGCCAAGACCGGCGGTCCCAGCCGCGACTGGCTCAGTCCGCATCTGGGCTATGTCAAGACCAATCGGGCGCGGGCCAAGATCCGACAATGGTTTATCCAGCAGGATCAGGATAAAAGCATCGTCGCCGGCCGCGCGCTGCTGGAGCGGGAGTTCCAGCGGCTGGGAATCCGGCAGCTCAAGCTGGAGAAAGCGGCGGAAAAATTCAACTTTGCCAAACCGGAAGAGTTGTTTGCCGCCGTGGGTCACGGCGCGCTGACCACCGCGCAGGTGGTGGCCAAAATTCAGGATTTGCTGCCGGCGCCGCCCACGGCTGCGGATCATCCGCCCATCGCGCGCAAGCCCAGAAGCGTCGAATCCGGCAAGGACGACGTGCGAATCCGCGGGGTGGGCCGGTTGCTGACGCAAATGGCGCAGTGCTGCCAACCGGCACCGTTCGAACCGATCGCCGGTTATATCACCCAAGGGCGCGGTGTAACCATCCACCGCCAGGATTGCGCCAACTGGCTAAGCCTGGCCAGTCAGCACCACGAACGCGTCATTGAGGTCGGCTGGGGCGAAACGCCGGCCACCTATCCAGTGGACGTCATGGTGGTCGCCCACGACCGCTCCGGCCTGCTGCGCGATATCACCTCGATTCTGGCCAACGAACAGGTCAATGTGCTGGGCGCGAACACGCTGACCGACCGGGAGACCTTGATCGCCCGGATGGGATTGACGCTGGAAATCACCGATGTGGTGCAACTCAGCCGGGTACTGGACCAGATCGGGCAGTTGCACAATGTGGTGGAGGCGTATCGCAAGAGTTGAAGTCGACGGTTTAGGCTAGGCTGGCCAACAGCCGTCGGGTTTCCCGCAGCAAGGGATTGCGCCGCAGCAGCAGCGTCAGTCGGCCGCCGCCGCTTTGCCGCCACAAGGCCGCCGCGCGGATGCCGGCCAGTAGCAGCGCCCGAATCCGATTGCTGTTCTCCGGGTTGTTCAGGTGAACCGGTGCGCCGCTGACCATGATTCGCGGCGACAACGTGCTCAGACTGTGCAGATAGATCTCGGCGAAACGAGCGATGGAGTTGCTGTGTTCGATCGGAAAGTGCGCCAGATTCGGGATGATGTTCTCGATGCCGCTACGGATGGCCCGCAACAGATCGGCGCGTTGGGAGAGCTTGCGTTCTAGGCTCAGCAGCGTCACCACGTAGCGGGTCAGTTCCATGTCTCGCGGGTTGCCGAGCTGCTGCTCCAGTAGTTGCAGTCCGGTGCGCAGCCGGAGAATGCCGTCGTACACATCGTCGCTGCTGGCGGCATCGATCTTGATCAGGCTGTTCAGGCAGGTTTCGACATCCATCGGGTTGGCTTGGCCGCGGCGGGCGATGCCGCGCACCAGTTCGGCGGCTTGCAGCACGCCGGCGAGAGCGATGGCGCGATCACGGTCGGTTTGGGGCATGAGCGTGAAATCGGGGTTGCGGAGTTGGATTCAATCCCAGGCGGCATCGATCGTTCCGCCGCCCAGGCAATTGTCGGCGAGATAGAAGACGATGGACTGTCCGGGGGTGATGGCGCGCTGTGGTTCCACAAACCGGACCGTGGCGCCCCGTGGGTCCAGCGCGTCCAGCACGCAAGCCTGATCGTGCTGACGGTAGCGGATCTTGGCCTGACAGCGCAACGGGGTGGTGGGTGCTTGTCCGGTAATCCAATGCAGCTGCGAGGCGCGTAAACACCGGTGGAACAGGGCGGGGTGGTCGTGACCCTGCACCACGATCAGGGTGTTGCTTTCCAACTCCTTGCTGGCGACGTACCAGGGCGCGCCGCTGCCATCGCGCCGGCCACCGATGCCCAGACCCTGTCGCTGACCGATGGTGTGAAACATCAAACCGGCATGTTCGCCCAGCAGTTCTCTGTCCAGGGTTCGGATCGGCCCCGGTTGAGCTGGCAGAAAACGGTTCAGAAACTCCCGGAACGGGCGTTCGCCGATAAAGCAGATACCGGTGCTGTCCTTTTTGGCATGGGTGACCAGACCAGCGTGGGCGGCCTTATCCCGCACCTCCTGCTTGTGGAGGTCACCGACGGGAAACAGTGCGCTGGCCAGTTGGGATTGGTCGAGTCCGTACAGAAAATAGCTCTGATCCTTATTCGGGTCGCGGCCCTTGAGCAGGTGCTGATGGTCATCGCGCGCCTCGCGCCGGACATAGTGGCCGGTAGCGATACACCGGGCGCCCAGTCGGCGGGCGTGGTCAAGGAAAGCCTTGAACTTGATTTCGGTGTTGCACAGGATGTCCGGGTTGGGGGTCCGGCCATGGCGGTATTCGTCCAGAAAATAGCGGAACACCCGTTCCCGATATTCGGCGGTGAAGCTAACCTGATGCAGGGGAATGCCCAGTGTGTCGCACACCGAGCGTGCATCCTCCAGATCCTCGGCGGCGGAACAGTAACCGACTTCGTGGGAATCTTCCCAATTTTTCATGAACACACCATGCACATCGTGGCCCTGTTCGACCAGCAACAGGGCGGCCACCGAGGAATCCACACCGCCGGACAGGCCCACCACGATCCGGTTTTTTAGCATTGGGAGCTCATTGAAAAATTGGGATGTAATGATGCGAATGGAGAAATATAGGATACCAAACGGATCCCGTCGGGACAGTGCCTGCTCACCGCCGACCAAAGAAAAAGGCCGAACCGGGGGTTCGGCCTTGTGGGGACGGATGCGGCTTATTTGATGCGGCTTATTTGCCGATGCCGGCCAAGCTGTCCTGTACCAGCTTGTCGAATTCGGCCTTGAAGCGCGTGGTCAGATCGGCCAGTGCCTTGGCGTCGTCCATGAACTTCTGATTCAGACTGGAGATCGACTCGGACTGCGAGGTCAGGAACGCCTGTAAACTGGCGGGATCGCTGATGTCGGCGGCGCTTTTCATCCGGTTCATCGCCATATCGACATAGGATTGCAGGGCGTTCATCTGAAAATTGACCAAGGCTTCCAGGTTGGTGGCGGACAGCTTGTTGGCCTTGATCACCGGAGCCAGGAAGTTCTGATACTGCTCGGACATTTTGGCTAGGGCATCGTTGGTCATGGCGGTGGTTTCTCCACAAGTGATCGATTGATGAAAAATAGCATAAAGGAGCTTTTGTTGCAGTGCAATATAAATACGGATTTTTTTGCAGTGCAGCAAAGCGGCAGTGTTTGACCGGCTTGGCGTCCAGTCGGCATTCACGGATAATAATGACCTTTGCGGCGATGGATAATTCCCATGTGGTTCAAGAATATGACCTTATTTCGCTTGGTTGAACCATTGCCGCTTTCGGCCGAGACGCTGGCGGCGCAACTGGAGCAGCGCGCCTTCCAGCCCTGTCCCAGTCATCAACCGAGCAGTACTGGCTGGGTACCGCCGCTGGGCCGTAAAGGACGCGATCTGGTGCATGCCGCGACGGGCCGGCTGCTGCTGTGCCTTCGGACCGAGGAAAAAGTCTTGCCGGCGGCCGTGCTGAATCAGATGGTGGATGAGCGCATCGCCGAGATGGAAGATCGAGGGGGGCCAGTGCGGCGACGCGAAAAGCAGGAGCTGCGCGAACGGATCGTGAGCGAACTGCTGCCTCGCGCCCTGTGCCGGAGCCGGCATGGCTATGCTTATCTCGATCCAGCGGCGGGCTGGCTGGTGGTGGGCAGTGCCAGTCCGCGCGGGGTGGAAGAGTTGACCGGAATGCTGCGCAAGACGCTGGACACCTTGCCGATCGCGCCACCACGGGTGCGGCAATCGGTGGCGGCAGTCATGACGGCGTGGCTGGCCGAGGGCCAGGCCCCCGCGGAATTTACCTTGGGCGATATCTGTGAGCTACGGGAGGCGGGAGAAACCGGCGGAGTCGTGCGTTGTCGCGGCCAGGATTTGGCGGGTACCGAAATCCGCGCCCATCTGGCTGCGGGGAAGGAAGTGACCCGGTTGGGCCTGTGCTGGAACGAGCGGATCGCCTTTGTGCTTGATGAAGCGTTGGTCATTCGTCGGCTCCAATTTCTCGATGTGGTCCGGGAGTCGTTACGGGATATCGCGGATTCCCCGGAGGCAATATTCGATGCCGAGTTCGCGCTGATGACCGGCGAGCTGGCGCTGCTGGCGCCGCGGTTGCTGGATGTGTTCGGGGGTGAGGCGTAGATATTCGGCATCAAGCCGAAACAGGCGCTAGATTTGGATAATACGACGGGCAGTACATCATTTCGGTGGCCCGATAAAGGCGGCACATGAGCGGTTGGCAACTGACAGGCGTGATTGGATTGCTGGTGGCGCTGGTGAGCATTGTGTTCGCCGGCTGGCTGATGCTGCGTTTTATCCAACAGCATAAGCAGCGAATGGAAAGACGGTTGGAGGCATTGAAGAAAGCGGCGGCGGAGAAAGCGGCGGCGGAGAAAGCGGCGGCGGAGAAAGCGGCGACCAAGCGAGCGGCCGCGGAGCGGCTGACAGCCAAACGAGCGGCGGCGGAGAAAGCGGCGGCGGAGAAAGCGGCGGCGGAGAAAGCGGCCGTGGAACAGGCCATCGCCGAGTGGGCGGCGGCCGAACAGGCCGAGGCCGAACGTGTCCAGATTAAGCGCACCACGGTGGAGCGACGGGAATCCGAGGAAGTCGAGGCGCGGATGCGCGCTGTCGAAGATGCCATCACCGAATGGTTGGATGTGGAACGCGAAGGCAACCGGATGGCCGCCACCGTCGCCGCTAAACCGGGCAAGACATCGCAAAAAACCTACACTCGGACGGAAGCGATCCGTCAGCAGGTGCGTACCACCGCCGAGAAGGTCGAGAAGGAGGCTCAGGAACTGGAGTTCATCAAGAATCGCATTGAAGCCGGGGTGGATTTTCTGCCGATCGAATTCAAGCAAACCATTGATGACTGGAAAGCAGGACGGGTTTTTCGCACCAGTACTTTCGAGGATCTCAAGCTTAAATTCCGCTACAAAGCCTACTCGGTCGAGGACGGCTACGAGTTGCTGTATCAGTACAACGAGTGGATGGCCCAGCAACGCGAGAAACTCCGGGTGTTTATCCGCCTGCTGGGTACCGAGGTGAATAAGGGAGAGAGCATTCAGGCTGCCATTGAGCAGGCGGAGCGCAGCGAGCGGCAGAAATACCTGGAGATGGATGTCGATGTGATCTTCACCCTGCGCGAGGTCCGTACCATTTTGGACCGGCTGATCGGCATGGAGACCATTCTCAAGGATCTCGAAATGGTCTGTCGCAAGCGTTCCGAACAGATCATCACTCCATCCTGGGAGGCGAAGGGGTCGTTATAGGTACAGTCGTTTTTCAGCCACGTCCACCCAAATACGCCCGCCGCACCTCAGGGTCGGCCAGCAATTCCTCGCCGGTTCCCGACAGGCGGATTTCGCCGTTGACCAGCACATAGCCGCGTTGGGCGAGCTTCAGCGCGTGATGGGCGTTTTGCTCCACCAGAAAAATGGTGGCGCCGCTGTCGCGAATTTCCCGGATCGTGGCGAAGATACGCTGCACCATCAGCGGCGCCAGTCCCAGACTCGGCTCATCCAGCAGCAGCAGGCGGGGCCGGCTCATCAACGCCCGGCCGATCGCCAACATCTGCTGCTCGCCGCCGGAGAGCGTGCCGGCCCGTTGATGGCGCCGTTCCTTGAGACGGGGGAACAGCTCGAACACCTTGATCAGGTCGGCATCCCTGTGATCCATCCCGACCGGTATCGCGCCCATCAGCAGATTTTCCTCCACGCTCATCGCCGCAAAGATCCGCCGTCCTTCCGGGGCTTGCGCGATGCCGCGCTTGGCGATCTCGTGAGTCGGCAGGCCGGTGATGTCGTGGCCCTGATAACGGATCCAGCCCCCGGCAGGCTGTGGATCGCCGAACAGGCTCATCAGCAAGGTCGATTTGCCTGCTCCATTGGCGCCGATCAGGGTCACGATTTCGCCAGCATCGATGTGCAGGGAGACTTGGCGCAAGGCATGGATCGGGCCGTAGCGGGCATCCAGTTCGTGAATTTGCAACAACGGCTCGCTAGGACTCATCGTCGTTTACCGCATCGGTTCCAAGATAGGCCGCCAACACGGCAGGATGGTGTGCCACGGTGTGCGGATCGCCATCGGCGATGACCTCGCCATAGTCCAGGACCACGATATGCTCCGATAGCCTCATCACCAAGCCCATGTCGTGCTCGATCAGCAGGATCGTGACTCCATGCTCGTCGCGCAACTGACGGATCAACTCGCTCAATTGCTCGGTCTCGCGGGGATTCAATCCTGCCGCGGGTTCGTCCAGGCACAGCAAGCGGGGACCGGTGCACATGGCGCGAGCGATTTCCAGGCGCCGCTGGTGACCATAGGGCAGCTCTCCAGCCAGACGGTTGGCGTCCTCGGCCAGCCCAAACACCTTGAGCCAAGCGTAAGCGCGTTCCAGGGCATCGCGTTCGGATTGGCGATAGGCCGCGGTTTGCAGCAGGCCCGCCACCAGGTTACGGTTGAGTTGCAGGTGTTGGGCGACCAACAAGTTTTCGATCGCGGTCATTTCCTTGAACAACCGCACGTTCTGGAAGGTACGCGCCACTCCCGCCCGGGTCACCCGATGGGTGCCACCGAACATCTTGTAATACAGTCGGTTGGCAAAGGCCGCCGGGTTGACCAGGTCACCGGCCTGAAATGGCTGACCGAGGATCTGAATCAGGTCGATGGCGGCGCGCGGAGTATGCAGCGCGATCCGACCTTCCGTCGCTTTGTAAAAACCGGTCAGGCAATTGAATACCGTGGTCTTACCGGCGCCATTGGGTCCGATCAGGGCCGAGATCGAACCGTGCCTGACTTCGAAACTGATATCGTTGAGTGCCAGGATGCCACCGAAACGCATGGTCAACCCGGCTACTTCCAGAAGCGGCGGGTGAATCGGGTCGCCGGTCATCGACACAACCCCTTGACCTCGAAGGCGCGTCGCCGGGGGCGAATCAGGCCGCGCGGTCGCCAGATCATCATCAGCACCATCAGCACCCCGAAGGCAAACACCCGGTAGTCGGCGAAGGCGCGCAGCAATTCGGGCAGGATGGTTAGCACCAGCGCCGCCACGATCACCCCGGTCGTTGAACCCAGCCCGCCCAGCACCACGATGGCGACGATCAATGCCGATTCGAAGAAGTTGAACGATGTGGGGTTGATGAAGCCCTGATAGGTGGCGAAGAACACCCCGGCGATGCCGCCCACCATCGCTCCCATCATGAAAGCCGATAGTTTGACCAGAACATGGTTGATGCCCAGGGCGCGGCAGGCGATCTCGTCCTCGCGCAACGCTTCCCAGGCACGGCCCACCGGCATATTGCGCAGGCGGGTGACCACGACCACCATCAGGCAGACGATCAGGAACAGTGCTAGGTAGATGAAGATGAAACGGTGCAGTGGGTCGTAGCTGATCTGGAAATATTCGTGAAAGGGCACTCCACCGTCTTTGGCGGTGCGGGTGAATTCCAGGCCGAACAGTTGGGGAGCCGGAGCGGAGACACCGTTGGGACCGCCGGTGAATTCCAGCCAGTTGTTCAGCACCAGGCGGATGATTTCGCCAAAGCCCAAGGTGACGATGGCCAGATAGTCGCCGTGCATCCGCAGCACCGGGAAACCGAGTACGCCGCCGAACAGCGCCGCCAGCATCGCCGCCAGCGGCAGTGCGCTCCAGAAGCCCAGGTCGAGATACTGCGCGCCCAGGGCCAGGCCGTACGCGCCCACGGCGTAGAAGGCGACGTAGCCGAGATCGAGCAGACCGGCCAGTCCGACCACGATGTTCAAACCCAGGCCGAGCAGCACGTAGATCATGGCCTGGATCAATACCGTCAGCCAATACTTGCTGGCCAGGAATGGCAGGGTCAGGCTGACGGCAACGATGGCCAGTAGCCACCAACGCTGTCGGTCGCTTTCCGAGGCGCTGACCACCAGCACCCCCGGTTGGCGACGGCGGGCATTGAACCGTTCGAGCGCCGCTTGTCCGGTCGGGGTGTGCATCGCCAAGGTCACCAGAAACCGGCCTGCGGCGATGATCGCGGCGATCAACAGCGGGCGTTGCAATTCATTCCTGACCTGATAGCCGTCCAGCACCAGGCCGACGATGGGACCAAACAGCAAGAGCGCCAAGGCGAAAGCTGCGGTCGCCTCCAGAACAGCTTGGCGGAAAACGAGATTCCAGCGAACCTCGGTCGTGGAGGAGGCAGCGGCAACGGGCGGCATGGTTTACACCTTCTCCACTTCCGGCTTACCGAGCAGGCCCGTGGGGCGGAAGATCAGCACCAGCACCAGCAGCGAGAAGGCGAACACGTCTTTGTAATCGGTGTTGACCATGCCGGAGAACAGCGCTTCCGCCAAACCGAGAATCAGGCCACCCAGCATCGCTCCCGGCAGCGAGCCGATACCGCCCAGCACCGCGGCGGTGAAGGCTTTGATGCCGGTGACGAAGCCGATGTTGAAATCGAAGGAGCCATAGTTCAGGGTAACCAGCACCCCGGCGATGGCGGCCATGGCCGCGCCGATGATGAACACACTAGAGATGATGCGGTCGGTGTTGATGCCGAGAATGGCCGCCATCCGTCGATCCTGCTGCGTCGCGCGGCATTGTCGGCCCAGCGAGGTGCGCTGGATCAGCCAGGTCAATGCAGCCATGCTGCTCAGCGAGATCACGATGATCATCAACTGCACCAGGGTGATCTGCACGAAGTCATCGCCTTCACCGAAGCGTAGCGTGGTCGGAATTAGGCTCGGTACGCCCTGCGTGCGGGCGCCTTGACTTAATTGCACCCCGTTTTGCAGTACCAGCGATACTCCGATCGCCGAGATCAGCGGCGCCAGCCGGGTCGATCCGCGCAGTGGACGGTAAGCGATGCGCTCGATGGTCCATCCATAGGCGGCGGTGATGACCATCGTCATGACCAAGGTTACCAACAGGGCGAAGGGCAGCGAGTCCAGGCCAAACGAAAACAGCGTCGCCAGGCTGATGGCGGTCACATAGGCAGAGAGCATGTATACGTCGCCGTGGGCGAAATTGATCATGCCGATAATGCCGTACACCATGGTATAGCCGATGGCGATCAGACCATAGATGGAGCCCAGCGTCAGACCATTGACCAATTGTTGGGCAAGAATATGCCAATCCATAGGAGTGAGGATGCTTAGGCGCGAGGAGATGGAAACCCTCCTCCTGGAGGAGGAGGGATCGAGGCAAGGCTACTTCTGAGCCATTTCCTTATAGTTACCGTCAGCACCCCAGACGTAGATCGAAAAGCCGCTTTCTTTCAGATCGCCCTTGGCGTCCCATTTTTTCGGTCCCAGCACCGTCGTAACGGTATGGCTCTTCAGCCAATCCGCCAGCTTCTTGCCATCGGTGGATTTGGTGGCTTTCATGGCCTCGGCGATGCTTTGCAATGAAGCGTAGGAGTAGAGCGTATAGCCGGCCGGGTCAATGCCCGCCGCTTTGAATTTAGCGACAACCTTTTGCGCCGCTGGGATATTGCGGGCCTCGCGGACCGAGGTCATGTAGGAACCTTCGATGAACTTCGGACCGCCAGCCGCCGCCACGATGGCCGGGTCCAGACTGCCATCACCGGAGACGAAGGTGGCCTTGACGCCCTGATCGCGCAGTTGTCGCAGCAGGGGACCCGCCTCATTGTAGAGTCCGCCGAAGTACACTACGTCGGCGCCCGAACCCTTGATCTTGGTGACCAAGGGGTTGAAGTCCTTCTCGCCTCGGGTCAGTCCCTCATACAGCACTTCTTTCTTGTCCGCCTTGAGTTCCTTGAGGCGGGCGCGCATGGCGTCCGCAATACCCTGGCCGTAGGTGTCCTTATCATGCACTACAGCGATTTTCTTCGCTTTCAGCTTGTTCACGATGAAATCGGCCGCCATGGGACCTTGCTGGTCGTCGCGCCCGCACATGCGAAACACGGTGGGCAGACCACGCTCGGTGACCTTGGGGTTGGTGGAGCCCGGAGTAATCACCAGGACGCTGGCATCAGCGTAAACCTCGGAAGCTGGGATGGTGGAGGATGAGCAGAAATGGCCAATGACCGCCGTCGCCTTATCCTGATCCAGCAACCGGTTGGCGACCGCGACCGCCTGCTTGGGTTCGCAGGCGTCATCACCCTTGACCAGCTCGATCTGTTTGCCATTGATGCCGCCGGCGGCGTTGATTGCTTCGGCGGCCTGGGTGGCGCCGTTCCAGAATTGCTCGCCAAACGCCGCATTGCCGCCGGTCATCGGACCGGCAACGCCGATCTTGATGGTTTCGGCGGCGCCAGCCAAGCCGCTCAGGCTCAGTCCGCCAGCCAGGACCATGGCCAACAGGCCACGCGGAAAAGAAGGAAAATCCATGAAAGCACTCCTTGGGGATGGGTTAAAAACGGATCGGTGTGATTGACGCGGCCAATTCGAAGTGAGCGGCGCCAAAGGGGTCGACATTAGCTGGCCCCGCTTAATTCTTATTGACATTGCTCGATTTTGCCAGTTTTTGCAAAGCTTGCCGTGCCCACGCGGATCGTCCCCTAACGCCTACGTGTCGGAAACCGGGACGGTCGTTTTAAGTCGTTCTAACCAGCGCCGTCAGGAACCGCTTGGCGACCCTCGGATCAAGGAAACCTGTCTGGAGATCTGGCGCCGATCTGAAAGACAGGCATTGGTGCTCTTAGCTCTTGCCTTTCAAGCGAGTGTCGCTCGGCTTCATGCCAAATCCTTTTCGAGATCGCGCTCCAGCAACGCCTCGTAGATCGGCACGTCCGGCCACCATTCGGCGATGACGTAGGCCGAGAAGCAGGCGGTGAACAACGGCAGGATCAAGGAATAGTTGCCGGTCATTTCGACGATCAGCACGATGCCGGTAAGCGGCGCGCGGACGATGGCGGTGAAATAGGCGGCCATGCCGGCGACCGCGACCGTCAGCGGTTCCGGCGCGACCAGCGGGAACCATTCGCGGCCCAGTTCACCGATCCCCAATCCCAGCAGGGCGCCGAGCACCAGCAGCGGCGCGAAGATGCCACCGGCCGCGCCGGTGCCGTAGCTGCCCATCGTCAGCAGGAAGCGCAAGCCGAACAGCAGGGCCAGCGTCCAAAGATCGATGTATTCCCGCCCGCTCAGAATCCGCTCCACCAGTGGTTGGCCACCGCCGCAAATCTCCGGCATCCACCAGCCGGTCAGACCGATGATCACCCCCCAGGAGATCCATTTGCTGGCCAGCAGTCGCGGGTTTTGGGTATCGCCCAGACGCTGGGTGGCCAACAATGCCCGGTTGAACAGAACGCCGAGAACGCCGGCCAGGATACCCAGAGCCAGAAACAGCGGCAGGCTGGTCAGATCGGGAATGGCGGTGACCGTTACGTGGAACACCGGATGCTGGCCCATGAGTCCACGCGAAAGCACATCGGCGGTCATGGAGGCGATGAGCGCGGCGAAGAACACCAGCGAGGTGAAGTTTCCTTGCAGTTCCTCCAGGACGAAGACCACGCCCGCCAGCGGCGCGTTGAAGATGGCGGACAGCCCGGCGCCGGCGCCGGCGGCGATCAGCGAGCGTTGTTCCAGGGTATCGCTGTGGGAGCGGCTGCCCAGCATCTGGCCCAGTGCTCCGCCCATCTGCACGGTGGGGCCTTCCCGTCCCAGGGTGAGGCCGCCGGTGACGCCGATCACGCCCCCGACGAATTTCACCCAGAGCACTCGATACCAGACCATTGAGCGGTAGCCGAGTAAAACCCCCTTGAGATGGGGAATGCCGCTGCCGGCGGCGGCCGGGGCGAAGAATCGGACCAGCCAAACCGCCAGACTGATGGTGGCGACCGAAAACGCAACGGATAGGGCGACTCCCCATCGATCGAAGCGGCTGGCGGAGTCGAGGAGTGTCAGCCGCAGCGTGTCGCCGGCATCCATGGCTTTCGCGAAGGCCACCGCCATCAAGCCCGACAGCACGCCGAGCAAGAGGGCGCGCGGCAACAGGCGTAGCCGCTGGCGATTCAGTTTCTCCATGCGCCGCCTGGCGCGAAGCAGGTTGCCGCCGGGCTGGGAAAAATTCTGGTCCGTTCGGGAAGTCATCACTTGAGGAGATGTGGGGCGCTGGCGCGTTGGCGGCAGTTTGTCCGCCGCAAAGCCAGTGCGTCGGAACAGTGACCGAGGGCGTTTCAGAGGTAGCCGAACAAATCCAGCGGATAGCGCTTGCCAGCCAGATAATCGTCGATACAGCGCATTACCATCGGACTGCGCAATTTCGGTCCCAGCGCCACGATTTCATTGCGGTTCAACCAGAGCGCCCGTTGGATGCCGTGATCCAGCGGTTGCTCGGGATGATGCTGGAGGGCGGTGCCGACAAAACAGGTGCGAACGAAGGTATGGCCCTTGGGGTGGGTCCAGTAATACAACCCGACGATGGCATCGACCCGGACTTCCCAAGCGGTTTCCTCCAGGGTTTCCCGGATGGCCGCTGCCGCCAGCGTTTCGTGCTCGTCCAGGTGGCCGGCGGGCTGGTTGTAGACCAGTTCCTCGCCATCGGCGTATTCCTCCACCAGCAGAAAGCGTCCGTCGCGCTCGATGATGGTGGCAACGGTCAGGCGCGGGCTCCATTCCTGGTTCATGCGGTCCTCTCTACGGCAATGGCTTGGCGATGGTGAAGGCTCCGCGCAGATCCCCTTCCTTGAAGCCGCGGGCGGTGTCGTTTGGGTATAGCGCTTTCAGTTTGGTGTCCACTTCGGGATCGAGTTTGTCGCCATGACAGGCCAGGCACAGCGCGCCGGTGGGTATCGCCTTCATGTAGCGAAAGGTTTTCTGACCCTGATCGTCCTCGATGACCGCGAAGAATTCCAGTTTGTTAGCCGGTTCGCCCTGCGCCTTGCGGGCCTCGAACTGCTTGAGCACGGCGAGTTCCCAGTTATCGGGTGCGTTGCCGGGGTTGCGGGTCTTGAGGCTGGTGCGGCCGACGATCATGTCCAGTTTCGAGCCAAGATCGGCGGCGATCTGGCCAGCCTGGTCGTGGCAGACCGCGATGCCGTTGGTCGGACCGCCAGTCTTGATCGCCTGTTGCAGCGCTTCCTTCAATGCACCACCGAACTGTCGCGCGGCGGCGCGGCTGGCTTTCACCTCGGCGCTGCTGACGTCCGGTTGCTCGTCGGCGGGCTGCGGTCGGGCGAAGGCGACGCCGACCGTCAGTATTGCGCCAAGGATCAGAGTTGAAGCGTAGCGCATGCGGATTTCTCCATTTCGGTCAATACTTGGCGGTCAGTATAAGTGAAATGCCCCGTTCTGGCGGATTTTTCCAGGTTTCGCCGCTCTAAAACGCCAGATGCGGATTATCGACGAACCAGCAAGCGAGGTGCATGATGGACCTGTCCCGGAAGACCTGCACGCCCTGTCAAGGTGGAGTTTCTCCCCTCACGTTCGGTGAAGCCGAAATTCTGTTGTCGCAAGCGCCTGGCTGGCGGTTATGGGAAAATGGCACCCGGTTGGAACGGCGCTTCGAATTCCAGACCTTCGCCACCGCCCTGGCCTTCGTCAACCGGGTCGGCGACTTGGCCGAGAGCGAAGGGCATCATCCGGACATCCGCTTCGGTTGGGGGTACGCCAACATATTATTTTACACTCACAAGATCGGCGGCCTGCACGAAAACGACTTCATCATGGCCGCCAAGGTCAATGAGTTGTACACGGACGAGTACTCGGCGGTTTGAAGTTTCTCAAGTCAGAGCCGCCGCCACGCCGCGCAGCGCCGGATTGGCGGCGGTGATCACCCAAGTCGGGATCGCCGCCAGGTAAGTGCTGAACCGACCCTTGGCCTCGAAGCGGCTTCGAAACGTCGATCGGTCGAAAAAATCGCCCAGGCGCGGCACGATGCCACCACCGATATACACCCCACCCCGCGCGCCGAGCGTGATCGCCAGATTGCCGGCCGCCGTGCCCAAGGCGCCGCAGAACAGCTCCAGCACCTCTTGACTGTGTGGGCAAGTCCCGGCCAAGGCGCGCTCGGTCAGGTCGGCGGGCGTCAGATCTTCCACCGGCCAGCCCTCCAGTTCCGCCAGCGCGGCATGGAGATTCACCAACCCCGGCCCAGATAGCAGCCGTTCCGGCGAGACATGGCCGAACCGTCGGTGCAGAATTTGGCCGATGGCCCATTCCCGCCCGTCGGTTGGCGAAAAGGTGACGTGGCCGCCTTCGGTCTGCAAGGGTAGCCAGCGATCGCCGGACCACACCAGACCCGACACGCCCAGACCGGTACCAGCGCCGATCAGGCCGATGGGCTCGCTGGCGACCGCCGCGCCGCCACCGACCGCCCGACGTTCGTTCGCGCCCAGCAGCGGCAGCGACAGCGCAAAGGCGGTGAAGTCGTTCAGGATCAACAATTGTTCCAACCCCAGCTCCCGCCGCGCGGTTTCCGTCGAAAACGACCAATGGCTGTTGGTGAATTGGATCCAGTCGCCGGTGATCGGTGTGGCGACCGCGATGGCCGCCCGGGTCGGGCGCGGCCCCCCGGTCGCTTGCAGATACGCCGTGGCGGCGGCGGTCAGGCCGGTAAAGTCGGCGCAAGCCAAGATTTGCTCGGCGTAAATCCGCCGATGGGCGTCGACCCGAGCAAAACGGGCGTTGGTCCCGCCGATATCGGCGATCAGGTCATGGGGTCCAGTCGGAGATTCTTGCATCGCGGTCGTTCCGGGCGGTCGGGGAGAGTTGAGAGTTGAATGTCGATGATCGCTAGATTCTAGCAAGCCGAGGGAACCCGCGCCGCTGCGGTGCTTTTCGTGAGGGACGGACCGCTGGGGCGTTGTAATCCACTTGTAAAATGCTGCATAGCCACATTAGAATAATTGAAATTACTTGTTGTGCGATTGGTTTTGTAATACGAAATTCACATGAAATTATCATGGTTTCGCCGCATCTTGCGGCAAGTCCGAGGCGTTTTTTTGCGGCCGCTTCGCCCGACATCAAACCAAGCCCGTAACCCTCAAAGAGGATCAGCACATGGCGTACCTCAGCGTTGAGCAACTAAAGAATGATTGGGCCGAAAACCCCCGCTGGAAGGGCATCACGCGCGGCTACACCGCCGAAGATGTCGTGCGGCTGCGCGGCAACGTACCGGTTGAGTACAGCTTGGCGCAACGGGGAGCCGAGCAACTGTGGAACCTCATTAACAACGAACCCTACGTCAACTGTCTGGGCGCGCTGACCGGCGGGCAGGCCATGCAGCAGGCCAAGGCCGGCATCAAGGCCATCTATCTGTCCGGCTGGCAGGTCGCGGCCGACAACAACACCTACATGTCCATGTATCCCGATCAGTCGCTGTATCCGGTCAACTCGGTGCCGGCGGTGGTCGAGCGCATCAACAACTCTTTCAAACGCGCCGATGAAATCCAGTGCGCTCGGGGTATCGGTCCGGGCCACAAGGATTTCGTGGACTATTTCCTGCCCATCGTCGGCGATGCCGAAGCCGGGTTTGGCGGCGTGCTGAACGCCCATGAGCTGATGAAATCGATGATCCGCGCCGGCGCGGGCGGTGTCCATTTCGAGGATCAACTGGCCTCGGTCAAGAAGTGCGGCCACATGGGTGGCAAGGTGCTGGTGCCGAGCCAGGAAGCGGTACAGAAATTGATCGCCGCCCGGCTGGCGGCCGATGTGTACGGCGTGCCGACCATCATCCTGGCCCGCACCGACGCCGAAGCCGCGGATCTGTTGACCAGCGACTGCGACGAAAACGACAAGCCGTTCTGCACCGGCGAGCGCACTGTGGAAGGCTTCTACAAGACCCGCAAGGGCTTGGAGCAGGCGATATCCCGCGGTTTGGCCTATGCGCCTTACGCCGACATGGTGTGGTGCGAGACCGGCACGCCGGATCTGAATTTCGCCAAGAAATTCGCCGAGGCGATCCGTGACCGCTTCCCCGGCAAACTGCTGGCCTATAACTGCTCGCCCTCGTTCAACTGGAAGAAGAACCTGGACGACGCCACCATCGCCAAGTTCCAGCGCGAGCTGGGCGCGATGGGTTACAAGTATCAGTTCATCACCCTGGCCGGTATTCACAACATGTGGTACCACATGTTCGATCTGGCGCAGGACTATGTGAAACGCGGCATGTCCGCCTATGTCGAGAAGGTGCAGGAACCCGAATTTGCCGCCCGCGACCGTGGTTACACGTTCGTGTCCCACCAGCAGGAAGTGGGCACCGGCTACTTCGACGACATGACCACCGTGATTCAGGGCGGGGTCTCCTCGGTGACGGCACTGACCGGCTCCACCGAAGAAGAGCAGTTCCACTGATCGACGCCGCGCGTCGCCTCCACAGTTGCCGGCGGCGCTGACCGCATCCACCCGGACGGGGCCTCCCTCCGGGTTTTTTGCGCTGGCCTTGTAACCTGACCTTCCCATCATCATGATCGAATCGCGTCGTCCTCCGATCGCGGCGGACGTTCGCCAGTTTTCCACCGTACAACGATTGTTAAGGAGCAACCCGTGAGCCTGAACCTGCCCGCTGGCGTGCAGATCAACGCCCCGATGCATCCCCGTTTCGATGAGATCCTGACCCACGACGCCCTGGCCCTGGTCGCCAAATTGCACCGCGCCTTCGAGCCACGCCGCCAGCAGTTGCTTGCGGCCCGGGTCGAGCGCCAAGCTCGGATCGACGCTGGTGAGATGCCCGATTTCCTGCCGGAAACCAAGAATGTCCGCGAAGGCGACTGGAAGGTCGCGCCGCTGCCGAAGGCGCTGGAGTGCCGCCGCACCGAAATCACCGGTCCGGTCGAGCGCAAGATGATCATCAACGCCTATAACTCCGGCGCCGATTCCTACATGACCGACTTCGAGGATTCCAACAGCCCCAACTGGTACAACCAGATTCAGGGTCAGGTGAATCTGGTCGATGCGATTCGCCGGAAGCTCAGCTTCGTCAATGAAGTGGGCAAGGAATACAAGCTCAACGACCGGATCGCCACGCTGCAAATCCGGCCGCGCGGTTGGCACTTGGATGAGAAACATGTGACGGTCGATGGCCAGCGTGTTTCCGGCGGCATTTTCGATTTCGGTCTGGTGTTCTTCCACAATGCCAAGGAGCAGATCGCGCGCGGCGCCGGCCCGTTCTATTACCTGCCGAAGATGGAGAGCCACCTCGAAGCGCGGCTGTGGAACGATATCTTCGTGATGGCGCAAAACGAGTTGGGCATTCCGCAAGGAACCATCAAGGCCACCGTATTGGTCGAAACCATTCTTGCCACCTTCGAGATGGAAGAGATTCTCTACGAACTGCGCGAGCATTCCGCTGGCTTGAACGCCGGGCGCTGGGATTATATTTTCTCATGCATCAAGAAGTTCAAGAAAAACAAAAACTTTTGCCTGGCCAATCGCGGCGCGATCACCATGGAAGTGCCGTTCATGCGCTCCTATGCCCTGCAATTGGTCAAGATCTGCCACAAGCGCGGTGCGCCGGCGATGGGTGGCATGTCGGCGCTGATTCCGATCAAGGACGATCCGGTCGCCAACGAGAAAGCACTGGCCGGCATCCGCCACGACAAGACCCGCGACGCCAACGACGGTTTCGACGGTGGTTGGGTGGCGCATCCCGGTCTGGTGCCGATCGCCCACGAGGAGTTCGTCAAGGTGCTGGGTGACCAGCCGAATCAGTGGGAAAAGCAGCGGGACGAGGTGTTCACGGCCAAGAATTTCCTGGACTTCCAACCCGAGCAGCCCATCACCGAAGCCGGTTTGCGCAACAACATCAATGTCGGCATTCACTACCTGGGGTCTTGGTTGGCCGGCAACGGATGCGTGCCGATCCATAACTTGATGGAAGATGCCGCCACCGCTGAAATCTCCCGCTCGCAGGTGTGGCAGTGGGTGGTCAGCCCGAAGGGGATTCTGGACGATGGTCGCAAGGTCACCGCCGACATGGTGCGCGCGCTGATCCCCGAGGAATTGGCTAAAGTGAAAACCACCGTCATCGCCCAGGGCGAAGACACCGCGACCTACGATCAGGCCGCCGGCATCTTCGAGACGATGAGCTTGTCGCCGGATTACCCCGAGTTCCTGACCCTGCCGCTGTACGAGGCGATGGATTGATCTGATTCGGTCGGTGTTTGATATGAAGCGGTGTTCGGGAAACCGGGCACCGTTTTTTGCTGTTCAGTACGCGGTCGATGATTGTGAGACCGCTTCGGTCGTTTATTGAAATCCAGACTGTCAATCTATACTGAAAAAATAAAGTAACTCATTCCAACGTGCTTTAGCTGACTTGACTGACCATGCCCGGCAAGCGGTGGAAGAGGTGTTCACCGCTGGGTTGACGGGTAGCACGCATTGCCAAGTCAGTCGAAATGTCGCCAATGAAACGGCCCTTTCGACCGCTGATTTTACGAGTCTGTTGGAGGTATTCGCCGCGCAACTTGCCAGTGGCGATTTGCCGCGCAGTGCTTGGCAGACGGCTTGTCGGGCGCATAAACGAAAAGGGCGTGTAATTCCTGCTGCGGATTGTCCGGCGACGCTCGGTCGAGCCAAGGGGCTGGATCATCATGCCGCTGCCATTGCAAGGGCTTCCCATGGCGATCTCACGAAGGAACAAGCCAAGAAGTTGCTCCTCAAATACTCGGGTTCGGTCGATCCTGGTGGGTTCGAAACCTTTCTGCGGGAAGCTCTTTTGGGCGATTATTTGGTCTGGGCCACTTTCAACCCAGTCGATACCGGAGAGAATCCGTTTGATCGGTTACCCCGAACGCAGCATGGCATTTGCACGGCGCTCGGTTTGGGACCTTATACGTCGAGCAACACTTTGGTCATCCTCGCCTGGAATCATGCCGATTCCGGTTCGCCGCCGCTGCATCGTCCGACTGTGGCCGATGCCGAGGATTATCCATACTATCGACCGCGACCCGAGGCCGATGCTCCTTGGGGACTGACTGAACCGTTGTTCCCCAATCCCGATAAGCTTGAACCCCAGCCCGAAGTCGTCATGCCTGAAACGACCAGTCGGGGATTGCGGCTGCCTTTCCACGTTATCCAAGCGTAGGCTCTATTGCGATGAATGCACCGGTGTCTGTTGATGATCTGAGGCATGAAGAGATCCGCCGTTGGCTGGAACGGGCGCTACGTGGCCAGGAGCCGTTGCCGCTGCTCACGAGAGACGAGTTTCCTCACTTGGGTATTCTACGGTTGGAAAAGACCCTGAAACCCGCGACCCGCGATTCTTTGAGAGTAGGGGCTCTGCAACTGGTTCGTCGATTCTGTGCGGATGGACAGGGAGAAACCGCCTACTTGGAGGAACTGCTTGCGTTGGTTTCGGCCTTCAGAGATCCCGAAGCGGTACAAATGCTGGCTCGACTGGCTGAGTATTTCCCTGATGTGAGCCAGATTTCCACTGAAATCCGGCTCGCGGTATTGGCGGCGCTGGTCGATATGTCACCGCCTCAGCCAGTGGAGTTTTGGGCGCGTATTTTCAGGCAGGACCCCGAACAATATGCGGGTTTGGTTCTGTCCGGCATGCTCGCGATCAATCCCGCATGCGCCATTGAAGTATTGCCGAAAATGCCCAATACCGAGCGTGCCGGGCAGGCCGCCGCGCTCAAGCTCGATCTTGCTTGGGACGATCTCCCACCGAAGCAGCGCCACCGATTCGTCCAGGATATTCAGGCCGTCTTGGTACGGTGCGGTTCGCGTTTTGTGGGTCCCGTGCGGGCATGGGCGAACTCCAAGATAGCGCCTCGTGGTCCTGAGGCTAATAACCTAGGGCTTTTGGCTGCCTTGGGCGTTGTTGCATAAATCGGGACAGGCCCCATATCTGAGGCATGAGCAAGCAAAA
>ERZ795053.1309-NODE-1309-length-31768-cov-10.307508_pt1 | contig 31768 bp, 28 predicted proteins | sample MGYA00375137_ERZ795053 | MGnify/ENA primary metagenome ERZ795053 (study PRJEB30182, sample SAMN05720284) | activated sludge metagenome | isolation source: Anaerobic digester | place: Hong Kong | collected 2014-12-17 ...
TGCCGTGCATGGTAAAAATCTGGTTGTAGGTGTCCGGGGCCAGGAAGCTGTTTTCCGGGCGGGCAAGCTGTATGCGAATGAACAGGGCTTCGATCCCGCCAATCAGAAAAAAGGCCAGCGTCGCCAGCAGGTACATGATGCCGATCTGTTTGTGATCGACCGAGGCGATCCAGCTCAGCAGGCCGTGGTCACTGCGTAGGCCGGGCAGGGGGATATCACTCTCCGGAACGAGGGGGATTCGACTCATTGCAGGGTCTCCAAATAGGCAGTTAGCGCGTTTACTTCATCGGCGCTTAGTTTGAGATCGGGCATGTGGCTGCCCGGTTTAATGGCCTGGGGATTGGTCAGCCAGGTGTTGAGGTTGGCCGGGGTGTTGTCCATGACGCCCGCGCCCAGGGTGGCGCGGCTGGCAAAGTGGGTCAGGTCGGGGGCGATTTGCTCGGTGGCGCCGGAACCGGCAATGGTATGGCAGTTCATGCAGGTTTTTTGCTGGAAGAGCTGCTGGCCTTGAACGGCCGTATCCCCCGTCGGCGCGGCCGGTGTTTGCAATTGTGCTTGCTGCCAGGCGGCAAATTCATCCGGCGTCTCGGCAATCACCCGGATGCGCATCCAGGCGTGCTGCGCGCCGCAAAATTCGGAACAGGCCCCCTGGTAGAGGCCGGGCTGGTCGGCTTGCAGCCAGAGGTAGTTGGGATGTCCGGGCACGACGTCCATCTTGCGGGCAATTTCCGGCACCCAAAAATTATGAATCACGTCGGCCGATTCAAAGCGGGTGAGGATTTTTTGCCCGGCGGGGATGTGGATTTCGTTGGCGGTGACGACGCCGGATTTGGGGTAATGGACTTCCCACCACCACTGGTGGGCGATGATCACCAGGTCTGGGTCCTGGTTCGTGGCGGCGACGGCCGGATCGGCCGTGCGCATGGTTTGCAGGGTCCAGCCGAACAGGAAAACCAGCAGCAGCGCCGGGGCGATGGTCCAGCCGATTTCCAGCTTGAGGTTGCCAAAAATCTGGCGCGGTTCGTCATCGTTGGCGCGCTGCCGGTAGCGAATGGAGGCCGCCAGCACCAGGCCGGTGACCAATAAAAAGATTAGGCCGCCCAGGACCAGGGTCCAAAAAAACATGGACTGCATGGCCTGGGCTTGCGGGGAACCGGCGTTTAGTAGACTATCCATCCTACCAACCTGCCGGGGGATCGCTGGCGGGGAATGATTCCCAGCCGACTTCGTCGGTTACGTCTTGGGGGTCGATGGTGCGGGCAGGTTTGCCGGGAGTTTGGGCCTTTTTCTTTCCGTTTTGGGGATCGGATTTAGGCTTCACGGCCGTTTTACCTTTTTTCTTCCGGCTCTGTGCTGGCGTTGCGGCTGATTCTGGCATGGCAGGGCACTCCTTTTTCCAGTCGACTCGTTACATCACGGCGAGCTGGTCGCGTTTGACCAAGACGTCTTCTTCCAGGCGGGCAAATCCGGCTTTTAGACTGGCGATAGCCTCCAACTGGAGGTTTTGTTCCAGCGTAGCCAGGTCGATGCCAAAATCTGCCAGGGATTGGAGCTGGGTTTGGGCGACTTTACGGCTATGTTGCGGCGGTCTGGCGGGTGGTTCGTGGTGCAAGTAGGTATTTAGGCGATAGGGCGAGAGGCTGCGGATGGTGTCTGGGTAGACGGGCGTGCTGCTGCTGGCCCATAACGGCCGTTGCAGATGAGCGCCTTCTTTAACCAGCGCTTCCCATTTTTGCCCCTGGAAGATGTCGCAGAAACGGCCGTATACCTCCCGCCCCACGGCAGCCCCAATCTGGCCGCGCAGTTGGCCGCTCATTTTGTCCGGGTGGCGTTCCAGCGCCTGGTCCACCGCTTTGTTCAACTGGTGGAGCGGCAGACTGACAACTGCGGCCGGCGACATGCGCCAGATGTCTAGGGTGTGCAAAAAGGTTTCGATGCCATTCAGATACGCCTGGGCGGCGGCCAAGTACGTTTCCGGCGTGTACACATGCGTGAGGTTGACGCTCACGCCGTCGGCGATCAGGCGCGTCATGGCTTCCAGACCGTCCGGCGTTGCCGGTATCTGAATCATGACGTTCACCCGGTCCACGTCAAAAGCCAGACGCAGCCCTTCGGCCTGAATCTCGTCGCTGTCACGTTCCAGGCGTGGATCGATATCCAGGCTGACGTAGCCATCGAGGCCCTTAGTGCGGGAATAAACGGGATGCAAGTAATCGGCCGTGCGCTGGATGTCGTCAAAAATGACGGCCTCCATAATCTCGCGCGGCGATTTGCCCGCAACGTCCAGCTTATGGACCATGTTGTTGTAATCGGAGCGGTATTGGACCGTGTGGGCAAAGGCAATCGGTTCAGAGGTTACCCCGCTCACGCCGGCTTCGATCAGTTGCTCAAGCTGACCCGACTCGAGGATCCCGCGATCAATCGTATTGAGCCAGGTGACCGGTTTTTCAGATGTTTCCTTAGATATTGTGTTCATGCTTTCCTCCACAACAAGCTTCTTTCAGCCTGTTTTACCTTACCCGGCTGTTGGCAGTGGCTGGTCAAGAATTAAACTGAAAGGTGGCGATCAGGTCTTCCATCGCCTGGCGGTATGGCGCCGGGTTGTCGCCTACCTCAATAGGTCTGATAGTTATTTCGTATAGGGCTCCGTTGTGCACGGCTACGATGTCGGTGGTCAGGTCGTTAGAGGCCAGGCCATCGAGGCGATAAGCGGGTTGGCCGTCGAGGGTGATGGTCTGGATGGTACGGCCGTTTATCTCCGCTGTGGGGTATTCCAAAATGGGTCCGTGCCCAAACAACTGGCGCGGATCGTCTTTGGAGACAACCCAGGGTGAATCAGGGCTGGCGGCTACTGTCAGGCGATAAGTGGTTGCCCCGGAAACCGGCGTGGCCAGGTCGACAGGGTTCAGGGTGACCAGCGACAACGCCGGGTCGGTTGCGCCAATGGTGAATTGATCGGCCGGATAGCTGATCTGATACCAGTCGGTTTCGTATAGCTGCCAATCGGCAAACGAGCTTTGCTCCGTGTCTGTCTGCACGTCCGCGCCGGAAGGGAGCTTTGGCGGCGTGGCGTCGACAATCAGCCATTGGCCGTCGATATATTTCAGGCTGACGTCCTGGCTCACGGTGTCGTCAAACACCGTCTGCTGGCCATCTTTCAGAGTGGCGTGAACCTGGTAACTGACAATTGATTCGTGTGTCTGTTGGTTGACCTCGTGGTTGGTGATTTTAAAATCTTCTAGCTGCAAGGTTGCGCCGGCCGGAACTGTGGTGATGAATTGATGAGCCAGAGTTTGCGAATTGGCCAGCCCGGTGGGATCAGCCTGGTCAATTGGGGCGAAAAAGACATCGAAATTTGTCAGATCCCGGTTTGGAAAGTCTTGCTTAAAGACGTACAGGGCATGTTCGACAACGCTTTCTGGCCCTTTGTCGTTGTTGTAGGGCTGGCAGCCTGCCAGGGAAATGATGGCCAGCAGCGGGAAGAGAAAGAGGGAAACGGCCGTAACAAAGCGTCTCATCGCGTTTTCTCCTCAGCCTGGCCCACTTTGTGCGGCATTTCAGCCGCCTGTTCGAGCGCCTTCTTGTCCAGCTTTAGGCGCACCACGTCATTTTCCAGGTTGTCGATTGCCGACAGCGGCACAACCAGATCTCTGAGCCCATCACGGTCCTGGGTGCGAATGACCAGGTGGGTGATGTGATTTGTATCCGGATTTACCAGAAACCGGTCAACATGCCCTGCGGCTCCGTCCCTGGCCATCACGTAATTGCCGCGATGCACGGCCAGCTCCTCGGCAGGGATTTGTTCTAATTCGGCATAATGCCCGTAAGGTTCGTCGGTAACGTCGTAGGGCCACAACATAGTTTTTTCGGCCTGAAGCAGGCGGGGTAAATAGTCGGCTTCGTCAACGGCCAGAAATCGGGTCTGGATAAAAGGCGGCATGTGAGACAGCTCCTGGGCGGTGCAGTTCAGTTTGATGTGATACGGTGTGCTTTCTAAAATTTCTGAAATCGGGACCAGGTACTCTGACTGCCCGGCCATGTCCTGGCGCACCACGAAGTGGGTGATCTTGTCTGTAACCGGGTTGACGATGACACAAATTGCCCGCCCACACCGCTCATTCTGACAAAATACTGGGGCTTCAATTGGAATGTCCATGGTTCAAACTCCCATTTATCAACTCTTCAACCGCCGGGTAGATTGAACCAATCTCCTGGATTGGTCCAATCTGTGCCGCGAAGTTTTGCGGCGGTGTCTGGCCTTTTACCCGGTGTGGGCAATGTTGGCGTTATCGCCTGCCTCTTGCTGGCCATCATCGGCGTGGAAGATGTAGCCGGGCCGCCACGGCGTGCCCAGAGCCGGCAGAATCCAGCGATCCAGGCCCCACCAGCCGGCGACTTTCCAGGCCAGAACCAGCCAGGTGGCAATGACAAAGAGCATGGGGTTCGTGCTGACAGCGCCGGCCATCAGGTAATTGATGTTCATAAAGCTGCCAAAGAAGGCGGCGATGCCGGTGAAGATGCCCAGGATGAGGGCGATGCCGACCAGGAATTCGCCCCAGGCGACTAAACGGCTCCACAGCGCTGCATTGGGCAGTACAAGGTGTTGCAAAAACCAGGCGTACCAGGTTTGCACATCCGGGTGTTCACCGCCTGTCTTGGCCAGGGCGCCGTTGATAAAGCCGGTAAGCGCTGTACCTGCTTTGGCCCCGGTCCAGGCGGGGTTATTCAGTTTCCCCCAGCCGGCCATAATCCACTCATAGCCTACGTAAACGCGCAAAATGAGCCAGATCCAGGCCCAGCGTGTGCTGCCGAAAAGGGCTTGGGCAATGGGCGGATCTTGGATTGTTTTTACATCCTGACTGGATGCCTGGCGAAGATGCAGATTTGACATAATCGAGCCTCCTCGTTGCGGGTTTTCCGTAACGAATAAGAATTGGTTAGAAAGTTCTTGTAGATTCAGGATACCGGATGAATGGCGGAGAAGTCTTTAGACTTTATGGAAATAAATCTTAAGGAAATTTTATTTATCCGGTGAGCGGTGACGGACTGGTTAGCGCCACTCACGGCCGTCTTGCGCCAACAGCGCCGCAGCCGCTGCTGGACCCCACTTGCCAGGCTGGTAAGGGGCGAGGTCTGTCTGGCCGGCTTGCCAGGCTTGCAACACAGGCATTACCACCCGCCAGGCCATTTCCACCTGGTCGGCGCGCATGAACAGGGTGGCGTCGCCGCGCATCACGTCTAGCAGCAGCGTTTCATAAGCGCTGGGCAGCGCTTCGCCGTTAAAGGCTTCCTGGTAACGGAAGGCCATGTTCACCGGCTCCAGGCACATTTCCGGTCCGGGGTATTTGGCCTGGAAGCGAATGTCGATGCCTTCGTCGGGCTGGATGTGGATGACGAGCTGGTTGGGCTGCCAATGGGGCACGGCCGTTTCCGGGAAGGCGCGGTGCGGCACAGGACGAAACAGGATGGTGACCTTGGATGATTTTTCCGGCAGGCATTTGCCCGTGCGCAGGTAAAACGGCACGTCTTGCCAGCGCCAGTTGTCGATGAACAGCTTAAGGGCGGCAAAGGTTTCGGTGGTCGAGTCGGCGGCGACGTCTTCTTCATCGCGGTAGCCGGCGTACTGCCCTCTAGCCGTGTCCTGGGCGATGTCGGCGGCCGAAAACGGTCGTATCGCCTGCAGCACCTCGACTTTTTTGTTCCGGATTTCATCCGCGTCAAACGAGACCGGCGGCTCCATAGAGACCAGGCACAACACCTGAAGCAAATGATTCTGGATCATGTCGCGCAGCGCTCCGGCGTGGTCGTAATAGCCGCCGCGATGCCCCACGCCCACCGTTTCCGCCACTGTAATTTGCACCTGATCAATATAGCGCCTGTCCCACAGGGGTTCGAACAAGACGTTGGCAAAGCGAAAAGCTAGAATGTTTTGCACTGTCTCTTTGCCCAGATAATGGTCGATGCGGTAGATTTGCGTTTCGTCGAATACCCGGCCCAGCAGTTGATTCAGCTTTTGCGCCGAATCCAGGTCGTGGCCAAATGGTTTCTCGACGACGATCCGGCTGTGCTCCCGGTCAGCGGCCAACGCGGCGTTGTCCAGGCCGTCTACCACTGTCTCGATTAGCTGCGGGGGAATTGCCAGGTAATAAACGACGTCAACGGCCGTTTGCCACTGCTCGGTCTGGTTGGCGATCTGTTTTTGCAGGCGCGTATAAGCTTCCTTGTCGGCAAAATCGGCCTTGTGATAGTGAAAACGCTCAATGAAATCTGTCCATTGGGTCTCATCCAGTTGTTTCTGGCTGCCGAACTGGCGTACACCATCCGCCAGATGCTGGCGATAATCCGCGTCGCTCATGTCTCGGCGATCCAGGCCGATCACGGCAAATTGTTCAGGCAGCCAGCCGTCTAAATGCAAGTTGTAGATGGCGGGCACTAATTTGCGCCAGGTGAGGTCGCCGCCCGCGCCAAAAATGACCAGGATGTTGGCTGTTGGATTTTCAGTTTTCATAGGGTCGGGTTATCCTGTGGTAATTTGGGGTTGATCGCCGCCGGTAATGAGCCAACGGCCGTTAAGTTTCTGCAGCGCCGCATGCTGGGTGACAATGCCCGACCATTGGGAGGCGCCGGCGTCGTCGAAGATGGTCACCTGCGCCTGATAATGGACGACCGCTTCACCCCGGTTCGTGTCGACTTGCTGATCCAGAATGGTTAACTTTTCCAGTTGGATGCTCGCGCCAGACGTGGCCTCGTTCAGGATCTGGTGAGCGGCCTCTTGGGTTTGCTGCAAGCCGGCGGCTTCGGCCACCGAGGCTGGGGCAAAATACGCGTCGAATTGGGAAAGGTCACGGCTGTTGTAGCCATCCACGAAAGCCTGGGCGGCATTGCGCACGGCCGTTTCCGGTCCTTGCGCATCTTCATTGGTGTCCGCCGCGCCGCAGGCGACCAGCGCCATCACCAGCGCCAGCAAAACGGTAAACCAGAGGATGAGTCTCTTGTTCATTGCCACCACCTCTTGATGGGAATCGCCGGTAGTTCGGCGATAGCCGCCTTGCCAATCTGTAAATGCACGCTGTCCCCATCCAGGCTGTCAATCTGTGAGATAGGCACAACGATATCTTTTTTGCCCCAAAGATGCCCTTCGCGCAGGACTAGGTGGGTAATGTTGCCGTTTTTGGCGTCAACCAAAAATTCATCCACCTTGCCTACCGGGCCGTCGGTCGCCTCCACAACAGTTCCCCGGCGCACAGCCAGCTCACCGGCCGGGATGTGTTCGTGCACAATATCCACATACTGCTCCTCCGGCTCCGCGTAGGGCCAGATCACATAAGTGCGCGGCGCATAATCCATCAGCGGCATATCCACCTGGATAAACTCATGCTCTAAGAACTGCTCCAGTTTTTCGACGTCGGCGTGGGTACAGGTTAATTTTACGTTGTCCGCTGTGGCTTCGGCCACGAGATCGATGGGAACCATACGCTCCTCTTTGGGCAGCGTTTTAGTTTCCACCACCAGGTGGGTCAATGCTCGCGTCTTCGGATTGATGATGACGCTGGTGGTATGCCCGACAGGGCCATCCTTACATTCCACATTGGCGTTAATTGAGATGTCCATGATTGTTCTCCTAAGGGTTGCTGCGTGGGCAGCATGAAATGGCTGTCTAAAAATAGGTTAGGGCGCTCCTTAAGGCTCAGGAGTCAAGCGCTGCCAGGGCAGCTTCGGCTGCCCAGGGAATACGTTCAATAGCGGGCATAAAACCGCCCAGGTAAGAAAACAGTTCTGCTTCTGGCGGGTGCAACATGCCGTTGGCCTGGAGCGTGTGCAGAATGTGGTAGGCGCCTTCGCGCAGCCACGGAGAATCGAAGTGATATACCAGCGCTTGCAGCAAAGATGGCAGCGCCGACCGCCCCAAGCCGATCAGCCCCCGCGCTGCGGCCCAACGAACGTCAATCGATTCATCTTCCAGGGCGGTGACCAACGCAGGCGCCGCCTGGGGTGCATGAATATCGCACAAAGCCTCAGCCGCTTCCCAACGGATATTTTCGTGGGATGCACTGAGGGCGTCGATCAGGGCGGGCACGGCCGTTTCCCCAATATCCACCAACGCCAATCTCGCCTGCTGGCGCTGCAAGCCATCCTGATTATCCAACTCCTTAATGAGCTGAGAAATATCGCCTGAAGAGGTTGCTTGATTAAGTGTTGTCATGTGCATTTGCCTCCTAGCGCAGTAAGACATAATTACTCTCAGTTTACGCCCACCGCCAGGAGAAGTCTTTATTGAAGATTGATGTTAATCCTAAAGAATTCTTAAGGCTGCCCCGGATACCAAACAGCCAGCCGGTCCGCCACGCAGAGAAGACATTCGTGGCGGATGGCTGGCTGTTTTTGCCCAGGAAGACCGGTCGGAAGGTTTACCGGATTGCCAGGGGCAGATAGGCGTGGTGGGTAAACTCGGGCGGCGGCGGAGCCTGCCCGGTATTCAGCCGGACCACAAACGCTTCCCGGCCCAGCCCCCGGTTCGGCTGAAAGCCGCCGGCGGTCACCGGGAAAGCCGGCGAGTCCGTCTGCCCGACGACGACCAGTTGGTTGCCGGCGGTCAGGGCTATTCCGGCGGCAAGATCATCGTCTGTGCCGCCCCAGTAGGTGCTGAACGGCATGGTCCCATCGGCAGCGAATTGAGCCAGGAACATGTCGTCGCAGTTGCGGCTGGTGGAACTGAAGCAGACGCCGGGGCCAAGCTGTGGCTGCCAGGCATTGGCCACGGGAAAGTTGGCCGAATTGGTGCCGCCGGTCACAAAAAGCTGTCCGCTGTTGTTCATGGTTACGGCCGTTGCCCAATCCGACCCATCGCCGCCCAGATACGTGCTAAAACCAATCTGGTAGCCTGCGCCCTGCGGCGTCAGCCGCGTGACAAAGGCGGCGCTCATCGTTGCACTGCCCGGTTTCTGTGACTGCACGGCATTCAGCACCGGGAAGTCGGCGGCAAAAGTTTCTCCGGCGATGGCGATATTGCCATTGGCGTCGATGGCAATGGCCCGGCCAATGTCCGTGCCGCTGCCGCCGTTGGCCGCGCTGCCGCCCAGGTAGCTGCTAAACAACAGGTCATCGGCTGTGGGGGGCAACTTCACCACAAAAGCGTCATTGCTGCACGTCCAACTGTCGTACTCGCCGCAGGTGGCCTGCACCGGGTTCACCGTTGGCCAACTGGGCGACCGGATCTGGCCGGTGATGTAGATGTTGTCCTGGCTGTCCAGGGCGATGGCGTAGCCGACGGCTTCCTCGCCGCTGATCATGCGCTCGTATTCATTTTGATAGGTCTGCCCGTTGATTTTGGCGAAAAAACCGCCCCAAATGGAGCCGGTGAGATGTGCGTTGCCGGCGCTGTCCAGGGCGATGTCTTCCGCGGCGTCGTATAGGCTGCCGCCGTAGTAGCTGCTGAAGGCCAGCCCGCCGCTGCCGTTCACCTGCATGACAAACGCGTCCACGCCGCCGCCGGCCGTCGGCTGAAAAGCGTTGAGGGTTGGCAAATTATTGGAAGTGGTCGTGCCGGCGATCCACACCTTGCTGCCGCTGCTGTTGACGGCCACGCCGCCTGGCTCGTCGCTGCCGCTGCCGCCCAGGATGGTGGTGAAGATGACGGCCGTTCCCGCCGCGTTGATCTTGGTCACAAACAGATCGTTATAACCGGCATTGCCGGCGCCGCCGCCGGGCAGGCTGGTTGAGTAGGTGTGCCCTACCACGTAGACGCTGCCACTGGCGTCAACGGCTACGTCTGTGGCGGCGTCGTCGCTGCTGCCGCCAAAGTAACTGCTATAAACCAGGGTGGGATCAATCACAAGCGGCCGGGTGGGATCATACGCGCCGAGGGCAAACCGGACCGCGTCGCCATCCAGCCGGTATGCCGCGGCCACCGCTTGCTGACGGCCTTTAACCATCTGGTAGGCCACGGGCGCTTTTTCAATGACGGCGCTGGTCTCGTTCAGGGCAATGTGCAGGTCGCCGCTGGCAGGGTCGAGGGTTACGGCCGTTTCTCCCCCATACTGCCAGCCGATCAGCCCCGGGTCTGCGCCGGGCGCGACCAGATACGTGCCTTTAAGCAAGCCCTCACGGCCGTCATACACCAGGTCGATGCCCGGATAAAGCCCGGTATACGTGACGGCGGCGTAGGTGGGTAGTCCGCTTTGCCAGCGGCTGGGGTCGCTGCCCAGATACAAATTGGCCGTGCCGGGGAGAGGCTGGGAACCGGTTACGGCCGTTTCTCCATCTGCGTCCAGCCAGGCCACCGACAGATCTCCCGCCGGAAGCATCAGATGGACGCCTGACGGCTGCAGGGTCAGGCTGCCGTTCCGCCCCACGGTGGCAAAAGCTGGTTGGCCGTCCTCCGGCGCGGCGGTGGGGATAAAAGCCAGGGGAAGGGCGGCCGGTGGCGCCGGTTGGGGGCCAGGATTGCGCCAGGGCGTCCAGCCCCAAAGCAGCGCCGCCAGCAGCGACGCGATGATGATACCAGACCAAGCGTAAGCCGGGGGCAACGGCCGTTTGTCTGTTTGTATTGCCAAAAGGTGCATGATTCAATCTCCTCACGTGTCAACATGTCAGTTGGTAATCTAGGGGGCATGGTAGGAGAACGGCCGTTTCTTGGACGTTAGAGGTCACGTTTGGGCGGGATTGGGTACGTCAAACGGTTGGCAAACGGCCGTTGCCTTATTATCCGGGTAAGAAAGGCCCAAAGGTCCGTGGCCTGCCCGGCCCGAGGATCAGGCTATACAAAAGAGAGAACAAGTGTATGATAGACGATGGACAACCTCCCCAATCGCAGCTTTTTACCATTCGCGTGTGGTTGGCAGCCGAAGCCGACGGCCAAACCCAGTGGCGGGGCAAGTTGTGTCACATTCCCAGCGGTGAGATTCGCTACTTTAACGGCTGGGCGGCGCTGATTCCCCTGATGCTGGATATGCTGCGCCGTCATAACGAGCAAAATAATGCCGAGAAAAGCTAGGCGGCCTTGCCTGTGGGAAGGTCTATATCCACGAATGGAAATCCGCAGATTGATCTGTGTCTTTGCGCCTTGGCGTTTAAATTTTTCACAAGGGAGTATGATGTCTGGTGAACAAGACGGCCGTTGCTAACCGGCCACTCTTTTCGCCTGTTTGGAGTAAAAAACCATGTCAAACGTAACCGTTACCGTTTCCAGCACTGTGCAGGCTCCGGCGGCCACCGTCTATACTATCCTGGCCGATTACAGCCATCACCGCCAGATCCTGCCGCCGCGATTTTTTCCTGGGCTTGATGTCACCGCGGGCGGGGTCGGAGAAGGCACCCGCTTCACGCTGCACGCGATGGCCTTTGGTGGTAAAACCGAGATGCACATGGCCGTCACCGAGCCTGAGCCGGGCGCGGTGTTGGTGGAGCGCGACGTAGACACCGGCCTGGTTACGACGTTTACCGTTGAACCGCTCAGTCCGACATCCTGCCGGGTGACCTTTGCGACGGTCTGGGAGCCGCAGCCGGGTCTGCGAGGGACCTTCGACCGCTACACCACGCCCATTTTTATGCGCATGGTCTACCGTCAGGAGATGAAAATCTTGAACGAATATGCGCAGCAGCAGACCTGATCCGGCCAAAAGATGACAGAACGAAATTTCAAAGGAGCTTTTCACGATGAATACAAACCTGCCTACCCCGGACGCTTATTGGGTGACGCTGGCCCCGCCGGCCGCCATGCCGGCTAACGGCCGTTTCCTGGCCGGCGAGTATCCCAGCGCCAAAGACCCGGTAGAAGCTGAGCGCAAACTGATCCGTTATCTGAACAGTGGGATCACCTTTTTCCTGGATTTGACCGAAGCCGGCGAACACAACCTGCGCCCCTACAACACGGCCGTGCAGCAGTTAGCCGCCGCCCTTGGTCAGACCATTACCCACCGGCGGATGCCTATTCCCGATGTCAGCACGCCGACGCCCGCCTACATGTCGGCCATCCTCGATACGCTGGATGAGGCGCTGGGGCGTGGCGAAACCGTCTATCTCCACTGTTTTGGCGGCATTGGGCGCACGGGCACAGTGGTAGGCTGCTGGCTGGTGCGTCATGGCCTGCCGGGCGAGCAGGCGCTGGCCCAAATTGCCGCCTGGCGCGCCGGCACGCCGGACGGCTGGATCGAATCGCCTGAAACCAGCGCACAGCGGCGCATGGTACTGAGCTGGCAGGAATAACGGCCGTGACCTTCAGGCCGGCTCCTGAGCCGGGCATGCTGCCCAAAGCTGAGCTACCGAGCGCTTTGTCTTCGCCTGGAACAATCGTTCTATTTTGCATTTTGCATTACAATAAGCGGGCATTGAACGGAGGTGCATCATGCAAACTTTAACCCGGCAGGACGTCTGCCGCCTGGCGATTTCCCGGCAGCATCTGGATGCGGCGGAACGGCCGTCTATCCTGGATCTCATACGTGACCTGGGCTGCGTGCAGCTAGACCCGATTCGTCACGTTGAGCGTACCCATTTGCTGGTTTTATGGAGCCGCCTGGGTTCATTTGACGTGGCCGAATTGGAACGGCTGCGTTTTGCGGAGCGGGCGCTTTTTGAGTATTGGGCCCACGCCGCTTCGCTCGTGCTGACGGAGGAATGGCCGGTACACAACTGGTACATGCGCCATTTGCAAGAAAAACCAGACAGCAAATGGATCGAAGAACGCCGTGACGTTATTGATCCGATGCTGGAAGACCTGGCGGCGGAATTTCGCCAGGGGCCAAAAATGTCGCGCGACCTGAACCTGGAGGCCGATCCTCGTTTTGACAGCCGCTGGTGGAGCGGGCGGTACGTTTCGATTCTGATTGACTATTTGTGGTCGCGGGGGGTGCTGACGGTTTACGGCCGTCCCCATAACAACCATCGCCTCTGGGGGCTGGCGGAAGAATTCTGGCCGGATTGGACGCCCCGCGCGGTCTGGACCGACGAGCAGGTGACGCGATTTGCCGCGCAAAAAGCGGTCCGAGCGCTGGGAGCCGCCACCCCAAAGCAAATTCAGCAGCATTACACGCGCCGGCGCTATCCAAAGTTTGCCGCCGTGCTGAAAAAGCTGGTGCAAGAAGGGGTGCTGCAGGAGGTGGCCGTGCGTGGGCCAGACGAGGCGCTGCTGCCCGGACCGTGGTATGTGCATCAGGAGGATGCAGCGCGGCTGGCGCAAATCCAGGCCGGCGATTGGCACGGCCGTACCACCCTGCTTTCCCCCTTCGACAACCTGATTTGCGACCGCGACCGGACAGAGCAGTTGTTTGGCTTTTATTATCGCATCGAAATTTACGTGCCCAAGAAAAAGCGGCAGTACGGCTACTATGTGCTGCCTATCCTGCATCAGGATAGGCTGATTGGGCGCATCGACGCCGACATGGACCGTAAGACCAACACGCTGCATCTGCACAACGTGTATGTCGAACCAGATGCGCCCGCCGACCGGCAAACTGTCCAGGCCATCACCCAGGCCGCCGCCGATCTGGCGCAGTTTTTAGGCGCAGAGGCCCTGGCCTGGGGACACGTGCCCGAGGTCTGGAAAAATCGAGGGATGGGATAGGAGTTTCCAGACCACCAGCATGTAGGCTGGGTTATTCCGCGCTTTCAGCCTGCAAGACGCCCGAAAAGAAGGGCAGCATCACCTCTCTGGCCCGACCCACCAGGTTACCATGCCCGCCGGCGAATGTGAGCAGTTTGTGGGGGATTCCGGCCGCCGTCAGCTCTGCGGAGAGAAAATCGCAGCCAACCGGAATCCAGCGATACGGATCCCGCGTGCCATAGTCGATGACGATGCCTCTTAGCTGGCGGAAATTGTCCTGGTAAGCGGCCACCTCATCGGTGACGCCGCCGAAACCGCTTTCCCAGCGCTGCCAGATAGCTTCATCGACCGGTCCATCACTGGCGGCGTAGGGAAAATCGATGTACGGGGCGTTTTTCTCCGGATTGGGGGCGAAGGCTGCGCCGTAAGCCACGGTAAAGCCCAAATCGCCATGCGACGAGCGGGCCCAATTCAAAAATTGCGCCTGGGCTTCGTCGCGTGGCAGTGACGCCAGTTCCTCTTCCAGCGCCAGAAATGATTCGGTGACGGTGTTGCTGGCGAACATTTGCGAGTTGGCCAGGCCGTCCGGCGCAAAGAGGCCGGGGGAAAGCGCGTAAACTGCGCCGTAGATGTCTGGGTGGCGCATGGCCAGATTGAGCGCGCCGAAGCCGCCCATTGAAAAACCGGCGATGCCCCGTGACGCTGGCGTGGGGATCGTGCGGAAGTTGGCGTCTGTATACGCTACCAGGTCACCGACGACAAAATCTTCCCAATTGCCGGTGACCGGCGAATTGACGTAGAAACTACCGCCCAGAAGGTTGTCGCCGCTGGTTTCGACGATGATCATCTCTTGCACCGAGTTGTCGGCGACCATCGTGTCCATGAGACTGCGCAGCGTGTAACTGTCGCCTAACGCTTCTTCAAAACCGGCCAGGTAATAGATCACTGGGTAGCGGCTGGTTGTGGCGTAATAAGAAGGGGGTAGGTAGACGGCGATTTCCCGTTCGGCCGGTTCGCCCAGCAGGTTTTCGGCCAGGGAAGGGGCGGCGATAGTGGTGGTGAAGAAGGTTTCTTGAGGCACGGCCGTTTCCGTAGCGGCCGGCAGCGGGGTAGGCTCAGGCGTGGGCGGCGGGTCGGTCGGCACGGCCGTAGGCTGAATTGTCGGGGCGGTGGTGGGGACGGTGGTGGGGGAAACGGCCGTTTCCCCGGCCGAACACCCCATCAACATGGTCAACAATCCTATCAAGAGCCAGAATGACTTTTTCATGTTATGTCCTCCTACGAACAGGGCGGAATGTCCCGCACCAGCAAACGCGGTAACAGCCAGGGATGTCTGACCAGGTATTTGCCGATGGGCGGGGTTTGCGGGGGATGAAGGCGCGGTCTGCGCGCCGGTTCTTCCCAGGTAAAGGGCAGGTGCACGGCCGTTCCCGGTTCTGTGATGGTCTCCAGGGCGTGCAGAGTGGCGCGCAAGATCGCCATTTGCCGGGCCGCATCGCCGGGCAGCCCAAACTGGCAGCCAAACGGATATTCGATGGCCGCTAAGCGGGGCACAGACACCGATGACGTTAAATCGGGCACGTTGGAAAGGATGATGGTGCTGATGCCGGCCGCCTCAATTTCGCGTTGTACCAGTCCTACGGACCAGTTGCAGATCGGTCAGGTAGGAACCAGGACGACGGCGTCCACGGCTTCCTCTTGCAGATGGCGAATGATGGCCGGCGTGCTTTTGGCCAGGAGCTCATCGGGCTGCAAGATGTAGCCCATGATGGCGTAGTGGGAAGGCGCGGAACGGCCGATTTCCCCCGACCGCTCCAATTCCAGCAAGTGTTCCAACGGCAGCAGGCAGTTCAGGTCTTCTTCGGCGAAGGCCGGGTTGATGTGCAGATGGTAGACACGAATGTCACCGGCCGTTGTCGTGCGGGGGATGACCCGGTAAGACGGGTCGCCCCACCACGGGTTTTGCCTTTCTTTTTCCTGGTCAAACGGCGGCTGCGTCTTTAAGGCGATGCCACCCGAGCTGAGAAGCGCGACCGTACAGTCGGACAAAGGCTTGCGCAGCGGAGTCCAGGGAATGGGGCGCGGCGTTTCCTGCCTGATCCAGGTGGTCACCATTTGTTTGGTCAGCTTGTCAAGATAACGATAAGAGTCTACGTGTAAAGTCATTAAATTTGCTCCTGAGGTGCGTTGCCGAAAAACCCGAATCGGTAAAAAAGGCGTGCTAGTCTGGCAGGTCCAGGATAAAAATCACTTTAAGACGTGGCGCGGCGGGTTGCCAGCCAGAACAGGACAGCGCCTAACCAGGCTGTGCCCACGCTAATCGCCGTCCAGGTCAATTCTTCAGCCAGGGTGGCATACGTTTGCCCAAAAATCAGCGCGCTGGACGAAAGCGTGGCGTGCATCAAAATCGAAAGGAGCAAACTGCCCTGTGTATGCTGGTAGACGCGGGTGATGATCAGAGACCAGGCCATCAGCAGGATCGGGCCAAGCAGCAGCATGAGCGGCCAAAAGGCCCAGCCCCGGTCCCCCAGACCAAAATAATCGGCATAGCCATGCCACAAGCCGCCCCAAATGAGCCCCAAAACCAGCGTGGCGGCGAAGGGCGAATACCGTTTGAGCAGCTGCGGCAGCAGAAACCCGCGCCAGCCGATTTCTTCCATCAATCCGGCCATCAGGCCCAGACCCAGACCGGGGACGAGCAAACTGAGCATGGCCTGGATGTCGATGGGGTAGCCGGCCAGCCAGCGCAGCAAGGGGGTAACGGCCGTAACCGCCGGGATGAGAAGCAGCGCCAGCCACCAACGGCCGACGCGCCAGATGCGCAGCCGGCGGCCCAGAGCTTGCAGGCCGGAACGGCCGTTACCCAGATAGGTTATGAGCAGCCCGCTAATCGTCGGCCCAAAGCCGCCCAAAACGACAAAAACAAACGTAACCGGCGGCGGATTTTGCAGCAGGCCGCCCGGCTTGATGAAGAGGAATAAAAAAGACCAGATGCTCCACGACCAGATCATGGTTGCCAGGATATAGGCGGCAATGGGATGCGCTTGAATCCAGCCTCTGGTTGTTTTCCGGGTTTCTGTCAGGGCTAGCGAATCGGTGCTGTTGGTGTTCATAGGTCCTCCAAGATTCAGATTCAATCGGTAGATGTTGGTTTGGCGCACGGCCGTAACGTTTCGTCAGGCTGCGGCTTATTGGAACCACTGCATGTCGGCCCACAGTTCGGGCCACGGCCGTCTGGGCTGTTGGCAAACGTACAACATCGAATGAAAATTGGTTTCTTCATTCTTTACGCCATACTGATTGCGCACCCGGCCCTGCGGCTGGCAAGAAGCAAAAAGGTGGCTGGCATACGCGCCTTCAAAGCCGACGACAATGACCGTTTCCGGCGGCGGGTCGCCGTAGCCGCGTGCCCAGAGGCTGTTCGCCCCGCTGATCACCGGCGGCAGGCCATACTCCGGCCCATACAGGTCCAACGCGCCGGCTTCCCCGTAATTCCCGGCCAGAATGGCGGTTTTGGCCTGCTCTTCGGCCGGTAGATTGTGGTAAATGGCGGCCACTTGCTGCGCCAGATCCGGCCAGCCTACCATTTCAGTTTTCAAGTCGCTTATCTGGCCGAATACGTTCCACAGGGCTGAGTTGATGGGGATGATAGGCTTAACGACCAATATGCCGACTATCCCGCCCACCAGCAGCAGCGCCGCCACGCCAATTTCTAACGGCCGTGCAAGTCGCCGGGAAAGCGAGTGCAACCAGCTCTCCAACCAGGCGGAACCGGCGGCCAGCAGCATGGGGTAAGCAGGCGCCAGGTAGTAAGATCGTCCCTGGCTGACTAGCAGCAGGACAAATGTTGTGACGAACATCCAGGCCACCGGGCGGAAGCGCTTGCCGGCAGGAGCGAAGAAGCAAAAGATTAACCCGGCGACCCACAGCGGTAGGGTGAAGGGATTGGTCGTCATGTAAAGCTGCTCGGGCAAGTAATTATCGGCGCGGCCCCATTCCAGGTCGCGGGCGTGGATGGCGCGTAAGAAATCCAGCGAAATGAAGTGATGCTGGATCTGCCAGATGAGGTTGGGCAGGAAGATGAGCAGGGCAACGGCCGTGCCCGCCCACAGCCACGGCGACCGTAAATAGCGGCGGGATGAGGTGATCAACACCCCCACAACCAGCCCGGCAACCAGAAAGAGCATCGTATACTTGGTCATCATGCCCAGGCCGATGGCCGCGCCAATGCCCAGCCACCAGCGCGGGTCGTCGCGGTTCAGCAGGCGCACAGTGCAAAAGGCCAACAATACCCACCAGAGGTAATCGAATGACATGTACTGGATCAACATGCCGGTCGTCAGCGCCACGGGCGAGATGGCCACGGCCAGAGCAGCGACTACCTGCGCCCAGCGGCCGCCGCCAAAATCCCGCGCCATCAGGCCGGTGAGAACGACGACGATGCCCTGCGCCAACGCCGCCAAGGCGCGCAGTCCAATCAGCGACGGGCCAAATAGCGTCAGGCCAAGGCGGGCCAGAAACGGCGTGATGGGCGGGTAAGCCACAAACCCCCAGTCTAGCTGCTGTGCATTCATCAGGATGTCCAGCTCATCCCGGTGGAATCCGTATTGGCCGTTGGTCAGCACGTGGAAGAGCGCCACACCGCCGCCAATGAGCAGCAGCAGCGTGGTGTCGCTGAGGCGGTGGGTCGTTACGGTCTGCTTGTGAATGATTTGAGACGGTTGCATGGATTTATCCTCCTGAATCAGGGCCAGCCGGCGGCGGGCATCCTTGTTGCGCTAAGGATAGTTTGGCAGAAAGGGGGTGGCCTGGCCTCTAACTAAGGTTATGGTTAGGGGTATGTTTCGGCGAATGTAACTAAAGATAGAGGACGTTGTTTGCAACTGACAGTATGCTTGCAAAGTAGACCTGGCCTGGAAGGTCAGGCGGCATTTAACCGGATTAATTGACCCACAGGAGTAAATTTTATGGCTGCCCCAACTGTACCCGCCCCACCCGCGCCTTCTGAATTGGAATCAAGTGTCGTGTCGACGGCACGGCCGTCTGCCTGGTTAGTAGCCCTCGCCGGTTTTGCACGCGGCGTGATGGGCGGCGCGGTTCTCGTCTCTGCGCTGCTGGCCGTGGAGTTGGATTTTGGCGTTCCGCGCCTTCTCGTGGCGGCGATCATGGGCTTTTTGGGTTTTGCCATCGTCTCGGCCGGGGAGGGTGTCGTCCTGCTGCTGCGTAAACTGTTGAGTTTGCTGTTCCATCTGGTGCGCTTCGAGCGTGGAACCCGCGTTTTACGGCAAGTTCCCGCTGTGCCTATTGGCCGGATTTTAGGCGCTTCTATTTACATCTTTGGCGATATGCTCTGGCCGAACAGCTTTTTGCAGCACATTACCCTGCCCGTCGTCGGTGAAATAACCATTGTTCTGGCTGGCATAAGTGTGATGTTGGTGTCCCTGGCGCGGATGAACGGCCGTTCCCGCTCCGCGCAAATTGCCCTTCTGGCTGCGCCTGCGGTCCTGGTCCTGGCCTTTGTGGTCTGGGTGGCGAATCCGGGTTTTGCCGGGTACGTGGCGACGCTGCCGGAAACGGCCGTTTCTCCCAGCCTCAACCTGGCCAATCCCGGCTTGCCCGGTCCCTATGCCGTGCAAACGCTCAGCTATGGCAGCGGCCAAAACGCTCGCCGCCCCCAGTTTGGCGAAGCCGCGGATCTGGTGACGCCATCGGTCGACGGATCGGCCATTTTTGGCGGCTACAGCGGTGTGGTGGACAAATATTTCCGCTGGTATTGGGGCTTTGGCTTCGACCAACTGCCGCTCAACGGCACAGTCTGGTATCCGGCAGGCGAGGGGCCATTCCCGCTGGTGCTCATCGTCCATGGCAACCACACCATGAGCGAATATTCCGACCCCGGCTACGCCTATCTGGCCGAACACCTGGCCAGCCAGGGATATATTGCCGTGTCGGTGGATGAAAATTTCTTGAACGGGCTGTTTTTCTTCGACGGCGGCAACCAGGAAATGCCGCTGCGCGCCTGGATGCTGCTGAAGCACTTGCAGCAGTGGGAGACCTGGAATGAGACGCCGGGGCCTTTCCAGGGCCGGGTTGATCTGACCCGCGTTGCCCTGATCGGCCATTCGCGCGGCGGTGAGGCGGTGGCCTGGGCGGCGGAAATGAACTGGAAGGACATCGCCGGCATTTCGACGGCGGATGAATTTGGGTTTGGTATTCGCGGTGTGGTGTCGATTGCCCCCTCGGATGCCTATGGCGGGCCGAACGGCCGTAAACCCACTCTCGACCACACCAATTACCTCCTGTTGGCCGGTGGCCACGACAGCGATACCTTCGTCTTATACGGCCAGCAGCAGTACAGCCGCCTGCGCTTTGACGAAAACCCGGATGGGTTTAAGGCGCTGGCTTACGTCTATCAGGGCAATCACGGCCAGTTCAACAGCGTGTGGGCCGGCAACGATCGTGGCATTTTTAACTCGCTGCTGCTAAACCGGGCGCCGTTGTTGACCCCGGACGAACAGGAGCAGGCGGCCAAAGTGCTGGTCACCGGCTTTTTGCAGGCGGCTCTGCGCGACGAGGCCGGGTATCGAGAGTTGTTCAGCGCTCAAGCGGGGCGGGACTGGCTGCCGGCGGGCCTCGTGGTGACGCAGTATCAGGCAGCGGACCTTCTTCGTGTAGACACAAACAGCGGCAGCAACAAGCTGGAAGCCACCGAAGTGAACGGCGGCACGGCCGTTGCCCAGGATATGACCATCGCCAAAGTGGAAACGCTCAAATTGCGCAATGGTGAGATCAACCAGGGCAACAAAGCCTTGCACCTGGCCTGGGAAGCGGGAACCGATCCAGTATATGAAATTGATTTGCCCGAAGGCCGGGCCAATGACTGGGGTCTGACCTCTGACCAGGCGCTCACTTTTGCCCTGGCCAGCGTGCCCGGTGAACCCGTGGCGGAAGATGTGATGGTGGAACTGGTCGCCGCCGGGGTAACGGCCCGCCTGCCGCTGCGCGAATTTGGCGCGATTGTGCCGCCGCTGCCGGCGCACCTGGTCAAAGCGAGCTGGTTGGCCGGGATGAATGGCTTTCCCGGCAAAACGGCTCCGGAAGAGATTGTGCTGCAAACTTACAGCCTGCCGCTGGCGGCTTTCCAGGCGGCGAATCCGGGCTTGACGTTGGCGGATGTGACGGCCGTTCGGTTTGTTTTTGCCGGGAGCGCTGCCGGCGCGGTGTACCTGGACGACATTGGGTTTCTTTCCGGCGGTTAACGCGCCCGGCGCGATTTTAGCTGTCCTCGATGTGGGTGACGGAGATTAACGGCCGTCCAAGTCCATAAAGGCGGCGCAGTAAGCCATGCAGTGCAGCCTGATCAAACGCGCCGGTTAAAGTGGTCACGTCATCGTCACCTTCGTTCTCGACCCTGATTGTCATATCACTGGCCCACGCCGCCCAACTCGCGTCCAGAACTCCCGGCACCTTGATTTGGTAGGTTACCGGCCGATCCAGCGTGAGCTTACCCTTCCTTTGATTCATCATCGATCACTTTGGGTGGATGATTCCTGGCTGCCAGATGTTGGGCGACGAAGACACAAAATCAGGCCATCCCGGTCGAAATGGTCACCTGACCATTTCGACCGGAGCAGCGTTTAGGATGATTTAGCCGACATCCACGGGTTGGGCCACGGTTTCTTTGTGGCGTGGTTTTATCGTCTGGACCAGAGCACGATAAACCGAAACGAGTAAGTTACTGCCAACATAGGTGGCAACGATCAAGATCAGATATTTTGCCAGAGCGGGCAGGGTTGTCTGTAATAACAGTGTGCCAAAGATCCCGATGACAACCACATGAATGATGTAGACGCCGTAAGAATTGCGGTTCAGTTCGCTCCAGACTGGCCCGGTTTTGTCGAGGTATCGCCTGAAGGTTTCAATCATCACATACATCATGCCGAGCAGGGCCAGGTCAAAGGTCAGCCACCAGAGCAGCCTGTACAGCGATGTAACCGTAAATCCGGCCGGGTTAAAAACGGGATACAATCGGACGAAAACGTGCCCCATAACCGGAATCCAGACAATTGAACTAGCGATGATATACCCTGTCTGGCTCTTCGGCTTTTCGGCGAACACGTCTTGCCGGTAGCAGAACGCCCCTAGCAAAAAAACCAGGAAATACATGATGACCCGTTCGTTTTCAAAATCGAGCAGGGCCGAATGGGTCCAACTGCGAAATTCGACCAGCCACCCAATGCCAAAGCTGTAGATAAAACTTGCCACAAAAGCGGCAGCGACAGCGGCTCTGAGTGAAATGTCCGGCAGCCTGACGTTTGCTTTCTGCAACAGCACAAAGAGGATGTTGAAAACGAACAACAGCGGCAGGAACCACAGCCAGTTTTGGCTGCTGATGTTGCCTGGGCTAAAGTGAAAGTAGGTGGTCCACGCTTCTTGGGGCAGATTCCGGGAGTACAAGAAGATGACTTTGTAAAGAGGGATGAGTGTTAACACGGCCAGCGCCCAGGGGATCATCAATCTTCTGAATTTGCCTTTGAGAAAGGCCCCGGTGGCCTTGTTTTTCTGGGAGGGCGGCGTGAGATAGCCGGAGATGAAGAACATGGTCGGCATGATGAAGATGTCGATGATGATGCCCAGAATGCCCACCCAGGCGATTGTGGCCGAATCCGTGACGATCCAGAACGATTTCCAGAGGCCGGCCGCTTCATATACACCGCCAACGTGGTACAAAACCACTAAAAAGATGATGACAGTGCGCAGATTGTCCATCCAGTCAATTCGGGTTCTTTTTTGGGTCGCTGCTTTGCTGATAATCATTTTTTTCTCCTGTCTCGCAGTTTCAAATGGTGAAGTCGCATAGTCTCAGCATAATCGTCAGGAGGGGGCGTGTCATACCCCAAAGGTGTTAACCAGGGGTTAACCTGCCAGGCGGCACAAAAAAGGCTGGTGCAGGCCAGCCCGTTTATGTTTGGTTTCTGAGCTTCTCGGGAGTTTTCATGGGCAGCGACTGGCAATTTGAGCCGGACGCCGGCTCGACCATTAAGCTGTCGTTCTTTTGGCCTGGACCACGGGTAGGGTATTGGCAGATTCTTGTGGGGCTAACTAGCGGTGTGGGGATGGGAAACGGCCGTTTCCCCCTAAACCAGCCCTAACTCGCGCGCCCGCGCCACGGCTTCGGTGCGCCGGCTCACCTGGAGTTTGCTGTAGATGTTGCGATTGTGCCCTTTCACCGTAGGCAGCGCGAGATACAACCGCTCAGCGATTTCGCGGTTGGAGAGGCCTTCGGTGACCAACTGCAGCACTTCCAGTTCACGCTCGCTCAAGGGCTCCACCAAGGGCTGAGTGCCAGGCGCGGCGGGCGGCTCAGCCTGTTCCCGGCCCAAAGCAGCCAGCAGCCGGGTAACAACCGCTTGTGGCCCCCGGCCAGCGGCGGCCATCTTTTCTAACAAGCGGACCATTGGCGTCCCGCCGCCGACAAAAATACGGACGTACCCCTCTGGCCCGGCCAAGAAGAGCGCCCGCTCCAGCGGCCCAAGCGCCTCAGCGAGGTCGCCTTGCGCCTCGTAGGCCAGCGCTTGTTGAATCAAGATTTCTATCACGCTACCCATGCGACTGCCGGCTTCCGCCGCTTGCCGCAGACGCTCCAGCAGCGAGTGAGCCTGTTGCAAGGAATCTGCCTTTTGGTCACGCCGGTATAGGGCGATGAGGATTCTGGCCAACGTGAGGTGGTCGAATTCGCGCAGGTAAGTGAGGTCATCGTCAGCCGCCAGCGCTTGTTGGACGGCCCACAGTCGGGCTTCGGCCAATTGGCCTTGCGCCAACCACACCCGCGCCCGGAGCGCCGCAGTGGTGCGCACGTCGGGGACGGGGCCGCGAACGTACTGCCGTTCCGCTTCTTCCAGCGACGCCAGCGCCCCATCCAGATCGCCCTCGGCTTCGCGGATGCGCGCCTGCGCCACACACCAGCGATACAGCCAGCGGGGCAGCGCCGCTTCCTCGCCCATCTCTTTGCTCCGCTGCAAATAGGCTTTGGCTGCGGCCAGATCGTTTTGCTCAAGCGACAATTCGCTTAAGGCGGTGTATAGATCGGCGGCTCCCCGCAGCACAGGCTCGCCATGCGCTTCGGCTAGCTGGATAGATTCTTCACAGAGTCTGACTGCTTCGCCCAAACGGCCGTGCGCCAGGTTCATCTCCGCCAGGACATACGCGCCGGTGATGACAAACAGAAGGTTGCCGGCCTTTTGATAACTGGCCATCGCGTTGGCAAAGGCGGGCAGAGCTTCGGCCAGATTGCCCTCGGCCCACAAGGCCAGGCCCAGCAGCGCTGCTGGGGTTCCCCGGCGGATATGCGCCTCTTCAGGGAAAAAATCGAGCGCTTGCTGCGCATAGTGAATGGTGCCGGCCATGTCCCCCAGCGCCAGCGCCAGATAGGTGCGGGCGGCGGCCATGCTGCCCGGCAAATATCGAAATTCCTCTTCATCGGCGACGACAAAGCCGGACGGTGTTTCCAGGCAGCGCTCGGCTTCTCGCAGCCACTGTTGGGCGGCTTCCATCTCGCCTGTGTCCAGATAAGCCCAGGCGTACCCAAGACAAAGTACCGGCCGGTTGCGGACCAATTCGTTTGGCAGCTTGTTGGCCCAGGTTAGCCACTCGGTGGCCTGGCGATTTCGGTCCATGTCGGCCCAGGCCATCTCGATAATCCGGGCAGCGCGCTCGTTGTCTTGCGCCGCCAGGGCATGGTAGACGGCCGTCGCCGGTAAGTCATTCTGCTCATACCATTCGCTGGCCCGCTGGTGCAGAACCGGCGCCATTTCGGGCTGGTCCTTCAGCAGATGCGCCTGCAGCACGTCGGCAAACAGGTGATGATAGCGATACCAATTGCGCTTATCGTCCAGCGGCACCACAAACAGATTGCTCCGCTCCAGTTTTTCCAGGATGGCGCCGCCTTGATTTTGGCGGGTAACGGCATCGCACAGGGAGCCGTTTAACCGGCTGAGAATGGCCGTCTGGAGCAAGAATTCCTGGATGTGGTCAGGCTGATGCTGCAAGACTTCATCGACCAGGTAATCGACAATGTACCGGTCGTCGCCGGCAAAGGCGGCGATGAACCCGTGCACGTCGGCCTGGCCTTGCATGGAGAGGGCGGCCAATTGCAGCCCGGCAATCCAGCCTTCGGTGCGCCTCGCCAGCGCGGACAATTCTATGGTGGAGAAGTCTAAGCCGGTGACCTTGTTGAGGAAAACGGCCGTTTCCTCAGCCGTAAAGCGCAAATCAGCCGCCCGCAGTTCTGTCAGCCGCCCGCGAGCGCGCAGCCGGGGCAGCGGCAGCGGCGGATCCTCGCGGGTGGTGATGACCAGGTGCAGTTGTGGCGGCAGGTGCTCCAGCAAAAAGGCAAGCGCCTCGTCAACCGGGGGCGCTTCCAGTACGTGGTAATCGTCGAGGACGAGGGCGAATTTCTCCGGGAGGGCGGCTATTTCGTTGAGCAGAACGGTCAGGATTGATTCGGCGGGCGCGGGCTGCGGGGATTCGAGCATGCCCAGGGCCTTCGTCCCAAACGTGGGCGTCACCGTTTGCCCCGCGGCGATGAAATAAGTCCAAAAGCGGGTGAGATCGCCGTCCCTTTCGTCTAACGAGAGCCAGGCAAACGGCCGTTCGCCGCCGGCGATCCATTCGCTGATCAGGGTGGTTTTGCCAAAGCCGGCCGGGGCGGAAATGAGGGTAAGTTTGCGGTGCATCCCCTTGTTCAGCCTGTCGATGAGGTGTGGGCGGGGAACGAGGGACGGCCGGGTGGGCGGGATATAGAGCTTTGTTTGCAGGAGTGTTGCGGTCACAAAAACATTATAGGGTATGGCGTTCTATTCGGCTAGAAAAGGCGGACGTTCCGTGACCAATTTGAAACCTTTTACGGCCGTTTCAGTTTTTATTACTAAAGCGCTTTTTACAAACGGGATCAAAGTGAGATGATGATTGACGAGCTAACCAGCGATGAACAACTAGTCCAGCAGATCCAAACCGGCAGCAGCGAGGCTATGTCTATTCTCTACCGGCGACACCGGCCAGCCATCTTACGCTACGTCCAGGCTCGCATCTATCCCCATGATTTGCAGCAGGCCCAGGACATCACCGGCGAAATTTTCCTGCGCATGGTGGCCTACCTGCCCCAATACCAGATCACCGGCGCACCCTTCACCGCCTGGCTTTTTCGCATTGCCCACAACATCGTCATCACCTATCGCCAACAAGAAAGCCGTCTCTCCCTCGCCCCCATTAGCGACGCGGACAACCACAGCCATCCTCAAGACAATCCCGCCCGCCTTGTCGAGAACAAGCTGGAGATGGATTGGATCTGGCAAGGATTGCAAGAATTAGACGAGAGCCAGCGCGAGGTCATCGTCCTGCGTTTTTTAATTGGTCTATCGCTTAAAGAAGTCGCCCATGTGCTGGATAAGCATGTCGGGACCATCAAAACGTTGCAGCATCGCGGCATTCTCGCGCTGCGAATTGTGCTTCAAACAGCCTGAAGGTGGATACCATGAACCAGACAGAAGATTTGTTGCAAGAATTAATTGAACGACTTGAATGTGGTGAGCCTGTAGACGACGTGGCCGCCGACCTGCCCGCCGCCGAGGCCGACGTGATTCGGCTCATCAGCGCTTTGCGCCACATCCCGCCCCTGGCTGAAGATGAGACGGTTGTCGCTGCCCAGGAGGCGCAGTTGATAACGGCCGTGCACCAACAATACGCCGTTGCTCCAGGCCCAACCGTTCCCCCCTTGTCGGTCGTTTTCCGCCATTACCTGCAAACCTTTTGGCGCGCCATCCATCAAAACCGCGAACTCGCTCTGGGGTTGGCTGCGCTGGTCGTGATCCTTGCCGTGACCTGGCTGTTTAGCAGCCGCACCGGCGGCGGTCAGACAGTCACCGACGGCTCGATGGCCCAAAACGAAACCCCTGCGGAAGTGGCCGGCAGCCCTGGCGTGCCGGAACCAGCGGCTCCGTCTGCCGGTTCTGGCGGAAGTCAGGCGGATTCAGCCGTCGCCGGCGTGCCTGCCACCGGCCCGAACACGGCCTTTCTCCCGGTCCTGAGTGTGGGTGTGGAGATTTCGGCGCAAACGGCCGTCATCGAAAACATCACCGGCCTGGTCCAAATCCAGACTGACGGCCGTACCTGGCAAACCATCAGCCACGACGGCGCCCTCGGCGCCGGGCAGCGCATCCGCACCGGCGACCTCTCGCAGGCAACCCTCACCTTTTACGACGGCAGCCAGGCCCACCTCAGCGCCAATACGGAAATAGGGCTTGACGAACTAAACGCCCAGCGCCCCGAGGAAGGTTTTCGCACCGTCGTCATGACTCAGTGGCGGGGTGACAGCGACCATGAAGTTGACCACCGCGGCGACAATGGCTCCCGCTACGAAGTGAAAACGCCCGAAGGCTCCGGCATTGCCCGAGGGACCAAATTTAGGGTTACCGTCACCCCGGACCAATTTGCCCGCTACCTGGTCAGCGAAGGCAAGGTGGACGTGACCAGCTTCAACCAGACCGTCGCCGTTACCGCCGGGCAGCTTACTACCCTGGCCGTTGGCAGCCCGCCGGAAGCGCCCGCCTTCACCGTCAGTGGCCAGGGCCAGGTCAGCGCAATCGGCAGCGACTGGACCATTGCCGGGCAGACCTTTGGCACGCACGCCCTCACGGTCATCATCGGCAACCCCCAGGTTGGCGATCTCGTCTATGTGGAAGGCCACCTGCTGGACGACGGCCGTCGCCTTGCCGATCGCATCCTCCTCTTGCAGCGCGCGGTGGCCAACCAGTTTACGCTCACCGGCGAAGTCAGCGCCATGGGCACGGACTGGGTCGTGGCCGGGCAAACAATCGTCACCACGGCCGCAACCAGCATCGACGAGGGCATCCTCGTGGGGGATACCGTGCGCGTCTCCGGTGTTATTCTCACCGGCGGCATGTTGCAAGCGCAGACCATTACCCGCCTGGAAGCTGCGCCCGGTTTCCCCTTCCAATTCAGCGGCATCGTCCAGACGATGAATTCTGACAACTGGCTCGTCTCCGGGCAGACAATTGTGGTTGATGAGGAAACGGCCGTTACGCCCAACATCGCTCTGGGTGATACCGTTGCGGTAGAGGGTTGGATCCTCGAAGACGGCGCCTGGCTGGCCACGAGAATCTCCCTCCTGGCGGACGATCTGCCTACTTTCGACATTACCGGCCCAATCCAAAGCATCGATCCCTGGAACGTCGGTGGGATCAGCTTTGAAACCCGCGATTGGACCATTGTCGCGCCGGGCCTGGCGGTGGGGGATGACGTGCGGGTCCAGGGAACGATTTTGAACGACGGGACCCGAGTAGCGCACACCATCACCCGGCTGAACGAGACGCTGCCGAACGTGGTCACCTTTTTTGGCATTGTTACCAGCATTGATCCCTGGATGGTCAACGGCCTGCCCCTGATCGTCAATGGCGGCACAAGCGTTCTTGGCGACATCGGCGTGGGCACGGCCGTTATCGTCACCGCCCAACTCTTGCCCAACGGCGACCGGGTGGCGCTCAGCATTCGCCCGCTTTATCCCAATTTTGGGCTGGGCTGCCTCATCTTTAGCTCCCCTGTGACCCTGGTGAGCAATGACGTTATCCAGGTAAAACATCTGCGCGTGGACGTTAAGCGCGACGGCCGTATCAAAATCCACGGCGACATCAAAGTTAACAACATTGTCACGCTGCCTATCTGCACCGGTTGGGATGGCGTCATCATTATCATTGGCGACATCACGGTGATCTACCAGCCGATCATCATCATCATCGACCCGGGTACTACGATACCGGACGGCTGCCGGGTGACCAGCAAAGGCAGCATCAAATGCTCTCATCCTGGCTCTAAGAAAAGCTAAGTGAGCGCACGTCATTCGGTTTATGGCTAGGAAAGAGATTGGAGACTGGAGACTAAAGCTGCCCAGTCTTCAGTCTCCAACTGCCAAACCCGGTAAGTTAAAGATCCGTAATTCATTTCTATGTAGCTGACAGGTCTCTGTGACCTGCCGGCCGACAAAACGATGCAAATTACTCAAACCCTCATCCCAGGAAAAGTGGCCCGCTGGCTGGGCCTGATTGCGCTTTATCTGGCCATGCAAAGTCTGGTGGTTGAGTATCTGCTTGAAAATGTGGTGCCTGGCTCCAACAGCGGCCTGATTGTCTCTTTCATGGACTTATTCAGCGTGAACGCCGAGAAGACAATTCCCACCTGGTACGCCACCATCCTGTTATTTGTCAGTGCGGTGCTGCTGGCGTGGATAACGGCCGTTACCCGCCAAACCCCCGACCCCCACGCCCGTTACTGGGCCGGTCTCAGCCTCATCTTTCTCTATCTCTCCATCGATGAAGGGGCGGCCATCCATGAATTGTTTTCCATTCCCCTGGAGACAACGTTCAACACCAGCGGCTATCTGACTTTCGCCTGGCTCATCGTGTTTGTCCCCTTGTTGGCGGTTTTTGCCCTGCTCTATCTGCGATTTTTGTTGCGCCTGCCGCCCCGTATCCGCAACCTGTTCATTGTGGCCGGATTGTTTTACGTGGGCGGCGCTGTCGTGGTAGAAGCCATGAGCGCCAACCGGTATGCGCTGGATGGCGGCGTCACGTTTCCTTATCTGGCTATCGCCACGGTGGAGGAGCTGTTGGAAATGTGGGGCGTGGTGCTGTTCATCTACGCCTTGTTGTCTTACATGGCGCTGGCGGGGATAACGGCCGTTATCGTTCCAGCCAATCAGACAACGGCCGTCGCCGCGACGGCCGTTCCCAAACGTTTGGGCCTGGCCTTTGGAATCTTCCTGCTTGTCGCCAACAGCGCGCTGCTCGCCTGGGCTTTTCGGCAGCAGTCCACGGCACTGACCGCGGCCGATACCACCTTTTACCAGCTCGCCACCGAACAATTTGCCGATCAAGGCGTCGTGATTCTGGGAATTAACGAACTGATCTCCACCGACAATCCGGCCGCGCCGCCCCTGGTGGCCTCGCTGCTCACCTTGTTTGATGATGTAGTCGTCATCACCCTGCCCACCGATCAGGTCAGTATAGCCTTTGCCGGTCCCTATTTGCCGTTTACAACCGACACCCTGGCCCAACTCGCCCGGGAGAGCGGCGAAACCGATTTCACCATTCTCGACGGCGCTTCCCTTCAGGTTATCGCTGCCGGGTCAGGCTCGCCTTGACCTGCAAGCCGCCGAAAAAACACCATCAAGGCTGACGTTATGTAAAAGAAATGCGCCGCAGCGTCTGGGCGTTGACGGCGACGATGATGGTGCTTAACGACATGATCAGCGCGCCCACGGCCGGGGGCATGAAGATGCCCCAGGGAGCCAGAATACCGGCCGCCAGCGGAATGGCGACAATGTTGTAACCGGCCGCCCACCAGATGTTTTGCTGCATCTTGCGCTGGCTGGCCTGGCTCAACTCAATGATTTTTACCACGTCCAGCGGATTTGACCGCACCAGAATCAGTCCGGCCGATTCCACCGCCACGTCTGTACCGCTGCCGATGGCAATGCCGATGTCGGCCCGGGTCAGGGCGGGGGCATCATTCACGCCGTCGCCGACCATCGCTACCAGCTTGCCCTGCTTTTGCAGCTCGCTGACCTTTTTATCTTTGTCCTCAGGCAGCACCTCGGCAAAATAGCGGTCGATGGCCAGTTCTTCGGCCACGGCTTTGGCCACATCCTGGCTGTCGCCGGTGAGCATGGCGACTTCTATGCCCCTATCGTGGAGCTTTTGGATGGCCTGACGGCTTTCCTCGCGGATGACGTCGGCCAGGGCGAAGGCGGCGATGATTTCCTCGCCGCGAACCAGATAAATGACTGCCTGCCCTTTGCTGCCCGCCCGGTCGTTGAACGCTGTGATGTTATCCGGGGGCGTGATTTCCAGGGATTCCAGCAGACGAGGGCCGCCGGCATAAACGGCCGTGTCCTCCGCCTTTCCCTTTACACCCCGCCCCTTCAACGCCGCAAAATCAGCTATCTCCGCCGGTTCAACCCCCTTCTCCTCAGCCGCAGTTACAATCGCCCGGGCAATCACGTGTTCTGAGTCCCTCTCCAGGCCAGCCGCCAGCGCCAATGCCTCCTTCTCGGTCACACCTTCCGCCGTGACGCTGTCCACGACGCCCTGCTCGCCTTTGGTCAGTGTGCCGGTTTTGTCGAAGATGATGGTGTCCAGGTTCCGGGCTGCCTCCAGTGCCCGCCGGTCCCGCACCAGGATGCCGTTACTGGCCGACAGCGAGGTGGTAATGGCGACCACAAGAGGCACAGCCAACCCCAGCGCATGCGGGCAGGCAATCACCAGGACGGTGACCACGCGTTTGAGCACGTCGACGTTAAACCCGGTGGCGATAATCCAGATTACGGCCGTTAGCACCGCCGACGCCAATGCGGCATAAAACAGGAACGCCGCCGCCCGGTCGGCCAGAAGCTGCGTTTTCGATTTGCTTGCCTGGGCTTCTTTTACCAGGCGCATGATCCCGGACAGCGCCGTATCCTCGCCGGTGGCCGTTACCTCAACCCGCAGGCTGCCGCTGCCTTCGTTGACCGTGCCGCCAATGACCTGGCTGCCCGGTTCCTTTTTCACCGGCTTGGACTCGCCGGTAATCATCGACTCGTTGACTTCCGAGCCGCCTTCGTAGACTTCGCCGTCAGCCGGAATGCTCGCGCCGGGGCGGACCAGCACCTTATCGCCCGTCTGCAGCGCGGAGACAGCCACTTTTTCGGCACGGCCGTCATCGTCCAGGCGTTCGGCTTCGTCGGGCATCAATCTGGCCAGCTCATCGAGCGCCCCGGACGCCTGGCGCACGCTGCGCATCTCCAGCCAATGGCCCAACAGCATCACGTCGATCAGCGTGACCAACTCCCAAAAAAAGCTTTCGCCCAAATCGACAAACAAGGTGGCCAGGCTGTAAACAAAGGCCACGCTGATAGCCAGGGAAATCAGGGTCATCATGCCCGGCTGTCTTTCGCGCAGTTCGCCTCCGGCCATTTGCAGGAAAGGCAGGCCGCCGTAAAGGAAAATGACGACCGACAGCACCGGCGTGATCCATTGGCTGCCGGGGAAATCGGGAATGGTATACCCTAGCCAGCTTTGCAGCGCCGGGCTGAAGATGAGGACCGGGATGCTGAGCAGCAGCGACACCCAAAAGCGCTGCCGGAACATTTTTTCGTGGTTGGCATGGCCGCCATGCTGCTGG